>JAEEGI010014655.1_pt1 | contig 16454 bp, 5 predicted proteins | sample 8958751 | NCBI WGS metagenome assembly JAEEGI01 (sample SAMN16246545, study PRJNA631951) | gut metagenome | biome: gut microbiome; feature: rumen; material: KS-attached | host: Bos | place: Iran: Karaj | collected 2018-10
GCCGTCGCGCTGCGAGCGGCGCACGAGGTCATACCAACGTTTACCCTCGAACATCAGTTCGCGCTGACGTTCCTGCAGTACCAGTTCTTCCATCTTGGATTTCGTATTGAAGTCGTTAGCCACAAGCGTATCCTGCAAAGTGGTCTGGCAGACAGAACGCTTGTTAATGGCGTTCACCAGTCTGAAGGCCTGTGCCAGAATAGGCGTATTGTAGGCTATCGTTTCGTTGTCACTACCTTCACGCAACAGTTGTGTCAGGGCTTCAGCCTTCAGCAGCATGATGTCAGTGAGACGATAAATGACCCAGTTAGAACCATTGTTACCGTCGCTGTACATATCGACGTAGGCAATCGACGTAGGCGTGCTGGATGTACCGGCAGCACTGATTTGCACACCGCGTGTAGTGTACTTATTAATGCTCTTAAACGCTTTGTTGCAGTTCTCATAGAGACGTGCATCAATGTTCTTATTCCTGTCATCAAATATCGTGCGTCCGCTCTCCTTGGCAATGTCGTCAAACAGGTAGTCCGATGGCGCCAGATAACCACGAGTCACATTGGCATTACCATATAACTTGCTGACAGCAGAATTGGATGGCATGCTATTGCTGCTGGGATCATCCTTAAACACCAGTTGGAAGATAATCTCCTGACGAGCCTGTGCACGCTCCGACTCGACATCACTGCCAAAGAGGGTACCATAGGCATTGCCATAGTAGCCACTCATCAGTTGTTCGCTTACCAGCGGATAGCCATTATAGCGTTCAAAAGCAGAAGAGCCGGAACTCGTCGAACTGCCAATATAGCCACCAATGCTACCCATTGCCAGTAATTCCTCAGCAATAGTCTTCTTGGATTCTATCACTAAGTCAGCATAGTAGATGCAACGCTCATAGTCCTTCTTCCACAGATACATCTCACAAAGCATGGCATGGATGGCATCCTGTGTAATACGTCCTGTCTGGTAGAGAGGAGTCGTGGTAGGATAATACTTCACGGCCTGTCCCTTGACGCGTTCCAAGTCGTTGATGAGCGAGTCGAGCACCTCGTCGAACTTGGTGGCCGGCAGGTCAAACTTCTGGTCATCATCAGTGAAAGCTTCAGTAGAGAATGGGACATCTCGGAACGTGCGTATTAAATAGAAATAGCACAGCGAACGTAGCGCTACCATTTCCGCAATATTAGCCTGCAATTCACTCTCAGAATAGCTGGGATCACTGGCTGCCACCTGCGGAGCATACTTGATGACGGTGTTACAACGGTTGATAATGTTATAGAAACCCTCCCAAGTAGTATAACCGTTCGTGGCCATAATATTCTCGTTAAGCACGTTCAGCAGATTAACATCGTTGTTACTGTTCAGTCCGGCACCGATATTCTCGCTGCGTGCTTCACCCCATATAATCATGCGGGACACCATAGCATCAGTCTGCAGACCGGAGTAGCAGCCGGCAATGATGCCGTCAACGTCGGCCTTCTCATTCCAGAAGTTTTCCAGCACAATCTCGTTCAGTGGCTCTATCTCCAGGAATTTGGAGCATGAAGTCATGAAAGGTAAAAGGGTAAAAAGGTAAAATGGTAAAAAGCCTTTCGCCATTTTCCTAACCTTATATGATAATATAGTCTTCATATCTTTACTTTTTTATTTTTTACTTTTTTACCTTTTTTAGAAGTCAATCGTGATACCGAGTGTATAAGAGCGCGAGCGCGGTGTCTGAGCCCAGTCTATAGCGGCATCATAGCCGTTAGCAGAGATATCAGGGTCAACACCAGAGTACTTCGTAATGACGAAGGGATTGTTCACGCTGGCATAAAGTGAAATCTTCGAAAGACCAATCCACTTCAAGTGCTTGCTCTTAATAGCGTACGAGAGCTGTGCATAACTCATGCGCAGATAGCTGCCATCTTCCACGAAGCGGTCGCTGACAAGCGTGTTATAGCTTGATGTAGCACCATACATGGCGCGAGGAATGCTCGTCACATCACCCTCTTTGCGCCAACGGTAGTTCACGGCCTGACTTTGGTTGTTGTTACTCGTCATAGCCTCAGCGTTCAGTCGTGCCATGTTCAAAATCTTGTTGCCATAGCGGTAATTGAACTGGGTAGTCAGTCGCCAGTCAGCATAGCTGAAAGTGAAACCGAAGCCACCCGTCAGTTTAGGCAGCGAAGATCCAAGATAAACGATGTCGAGAGCATTAATCTGGCCATCGTGGTTCACGTCTTCGTATATGGCATCACCGCCGTTGAAACGGTAGTTTTTGCCCGTTCCGTCGTTGGTGTAGTTGTATATCATACGAACGGGGTTGCCCTGAGCGTCAGTAATAAGCTTACCATCCTCGTTGAGAGCTACAGGCGCTGTCTTTCCCGACTTCAAGAACGCTTCCCGATCTTCCTCGCTCAAATTATTAAAGGTAGAGTAGTTGTACTGGTAAACGCCCTTGTAGCGGAAACCGTATATGGCACCCAACGGGTTGTTCAGCTGTACACGGCGCAGGGTCTCTGCGTTAGCGTAACCGAATGTCGAGTTGAGGTTGTTCAGCACATACTCATCCATCTCCAGAATCTCGTTGCTGTTGTTACCGAAGTTGGCATTCAAGTCAAAGGTGAACTTACCCCTCTTGATGAGGTCGCGGGTGTTGATATAGAATTCCCAACCGATATTACGCATCTTACCGCTGTTATGGTAAGGCACTGTAGCATAACCAGAGTTAGAGGGGATACGGTAGTTCTCAAGGAGCATGTCCGTCGTTGTTGAGGTGTAAGCCTCGATGGCCATGGTCAGCTTATCATCAAAGAGTCCCAAGTCAACACCGATGTTATAGCTCGTCACCATCTGCCACTTCAGGTCTGTCAGTCGGATATTGATGGGATACATGGCACTCATGTCAATGTATTTCGAGGTCACGCCATATTTTGAGGTATACAGGTACTCCTTGTTAGGCTGGTTACCCACGCGTCCCCAGCTGGGACGTATGGCAAGCATAGACAATGTAGGCTTTAATTTCTCCATCCAAGGCTCGTCGCTGACAATCCACTTCAACGATGCAGAGGGGAAATATCCCCAGCGGTTGCCTGGTCCGAACTTGGTGGTACCATCGGCACGCAGCGTGACATCAGCAATATAGCGTCCCTTATAGGCATAGTGTGCAGAGAAGGTGAAGTACATGGAGCGCCACTGGTTGTACCAACTGCTCAAGTTCTTAATCTGGCCTCCCCCCTGTGTACCTTCAATACCTGAGGCGGCACCGCTCTTGTCCTCCGACTGACCGGTCGATGAACCGCTGGTCAGTTCAAAGCGTGCCAAAGCCAATGCCGAGTGGTCCTTATTCTTGAAGGCAGGAATGAGTGTCAGTGTCTGTTTGGTGTTGAACGACACACTTTTCGACGAACCATCATATGTGGTGTTCACACCAGAGCCGTCGTTCCAACTCACCGTACGCAGTTCCTGCGGATAGTAACGGTTATTGTATTCATTATAGATATTCATATACACCGATCCACGCCAGTTCAACTGCCAGTGGTCTTCGTCCATACCCAAAAGTTGATACTGGATGATGAGTTCCGGTGTCATATCATAGGTGCGTTGCTGGTTCTTGGCCAGGTTAGCTACAGCCACTGGGTTAGGATACTTCTTCTGGTCGCCGTCGAAAATGCTGGAGCCACTCTGCAGCATGGTGTAGTAGGCATCCGTATCTGCACCCGTCAGAGGATTCTGCTCGTAGATGCTCATATTAGGCATTTTCTTCAATGCCAATGCCAGCAGTCCTTCACCATCGCCTTTGAAGTCAATCCAGTTGCCAGTATTGAACACCCAGTTTTTGTCGTTCTTGGTGTATGTCAGTGCGAAGTTGGTACTGACACGGATGCGTTCACTGACGTTATAATCTAGAGCCACACGGGTAGAGAAACGGTTTAGTTTCTGTTTGATAATGGTACCCGTCTCGTGGTCGAAACCGCCACCAATACGGAATGACGCCTTCTCGCCACCACCACTGACTGTAATGTAGTGGTTCTGGCGAAGACCCCACTGCGTGACAGCGTCGCGCCAGTCAGTATTGTTGTTATACTGCTCGTACTCCGAGAAGGTCGGATCGTAGTTGATCTCGCTGATATTGGCTGATGCACCGTCGTCCTGGGAGGGGTTGAAATATGCCTCCTTGAGCAACATCGTGTAGTCATCACCATTCAGCATGTCGTAACCCTTAGGCTGATAGGTGCCAGTGAGTTTCAGCGAATAGGTAAGTTTCGGTGCACCACGTGTACCACGCTTGGTGGTAAGTTCGATAACACCATTACCACCCTGCGAGCCATAGATGGCCGTAGCAGCAGCATCCTTCAGCACGCGGATGTCAGCAATATCCTCAGGGTTGATGTTCAGCAGTTCTGCAAACTTTTCGTTGTTGGCAGCTGCCATATCAAAGTTGTCAAGACTTACCTCACGGATGTTACCATCAACAACGATGAGCGGGTTGGAGTTAGTCAGCGACGACAAGGACGAGGCACCACGCAGGCGCATCGTTGAACCAGAACCCAGGTCACCGCTATTACCCACGATGTCCAGACCGGCGATACGTCCTTGTAGGGCTTCATCGACAGTGGTAAAGGCAAGACCCTCCACTTCCTTCATCGAGAAGGTTTGGGTGGCACTTGAGATTTCACGCTGCGGGATGGGCAGTCCGTTGCCCAGTACACGGCGCTTGGCCTTCACCGTCACCTCTTTCAGTGTGGTGGCCGACTCCAAGTTTATTTTGTACGTAGTCTTGTTGATGGGCAGGGTCTGTGTTTTCAAGCCCACAAAGCTGAAGCGAATCTTATCCTTCTGGTTCTTTACCTTCATAGTGAAGTTACCATTCAGGTCAGTAACAGCCGACTCAATGATACGTCCGTTACCATCGATTTCACACACCGTAGCTCCCATCAGCGGTCCCATCTCGTCGCTCACCGTTCCGTGAACCGACGTGATATTCTGCGCCTGGACGACTGCCGAAGTCAACAACGCCAGTACTATTATGATAGATTTCAGTGTTCTCATACCTTTACTTCCTCCTTATGTTTTTAAGTTGATCACGCCAGGGGGTCATCTCTTCATAGAACAGCGGTTCATTAATCTGGTGTACCACTGCGTCGGAAGCCATGAATATCTTGGCAGTATTGCCCGTACCATTGAACCAGTACTCGCGGCACAGATTGTTGTACAACCCGTTCTGCTTTACCACATGACGTTCATGACCCATGACATCCTTCACCGTCAATTGTCCATTGCTGTTGTCACTCTCAATTCCATAGAAACGTCCCGTCAAGGGATTACGCTTCATCGACTCATAGACGTTGACATATACCGGTGTCTTCACGCCAGTATCCTCGTCCTTGTCATAGAGTTCAGGAGCCATGCCAATGGCCACACTATGGTCTTGTACATGGTAGCGAATAAAACTCACGATGATATTCTTGATAATCTGCTGTGCACTGTCCACTGCAGCCTCATCGGCAAATCCTTCATTCTCCATCGCCTCGTAGTCATCCCATGTGGGCAACAAACCACGGTCTATCAAGTCGCGAATCGACTCATTGGTAGGCACATAGACGGTATAGTTGTAGTTGTCGAGCAGTGTAAGGTTCTTCGAACCCTGTGCCGACAAACCAGCATTGTAAGTGTTATTGAGCTTCGTTGCCAACAGGTTGGAACCGTCATGGTCAATGAGGTTAAGGAACTCTGAGAAGGCCTCATTGCCTTTCAAAGTGAGGTAGATGGAATTCTGCGCACCCATGGGAATCTCATTGTTCAACTGGTACGACTTACCGTTTTCCTTGGTATAAATCTCATTATTCTCCACAGGTATCGCCCTGTCGTTATGCTCTGACTGCCAACCGCCACTAAAGGCAATCCTGCCGTCGGTTGTATGGCTCACGCGAATCAGGGTGCCACCCTTAGTCTTATAGTATTCATGACCGTCCTCCACATCGCCTACGATGATAAGGTCATCCATAAGACGTTTCAGTCGGTCGTCAATGACGTCGCGGTCCACAACATTCTGTGAACGTACACCCTTGGTGATTTTACCATCCGCATCAACAGTAGTGTTGAAACGGCGTGCCTGTACGCGCTTATCGGCTGACTGCGTTGCATCGAAGTAGAACTCAAGAGCCGATGGTGCCTCCATACCCGACAAGCGGTCAATACCACCGTAAGTAGCAGGGTCAAGATACCATAACAATGCCTCATTTGTAGGCAACAGCAGACTATATCTTGAATCCATTGACAGCAGGAAAGGCAAGAAGTTCAGCTGGTCGATGGCCCAATAGATAACGTTCATCGTTGACTCGTGAGCCAAAGCAGGATATGCCACAGATGCATACTCAGCAGGCGAGAATACTTTGTTGACCATATAGACAACACCATTACATGCCATAAAACACGAGTCGACATTTTTAGCCTCAATGCCCAATTTCTCCTTGGCATCGTTCAGCACTTTGTCAAACTTCGAGGGAACAGCCTCTGTGAAGGTTGGCAACATATTGACGTTGAGCAACTTAGCCAATGTTTTATCAGGAACGTTCTCCCATGTACCATACTCCATCTGGAGATCCTTACCTTCGTTGTTCCACCATGCCTCTAAGGCTGCATTAGTGGGTGCAATCATGGCACCGGCATCGTAATGCAGGTCGTAACCCATCGTATTAGAGTACATATACTGGTTCCAGCCTGGATCGAATGTCAGCAGTGCAGCGACAGTCTCACCGTCCGGATCCTCACTTAGGGAAGTGCCGCCTGCGGAACGCTTGCTGAAGTAGCGCATGGTATAGACAGAGTCCTCATTGCTATAGAGGCGGTTATACTCACGTGTTGCTGTGGCATTAAAATAAGGTGCCGAGAATCGGTCGATGAGTTTCGACCACATCGACAGGTCCGGATGTTGGCGCAGCACTTCGGCCATATTGGTCATAGGCTCTATCACACCATCAATTTTCTGGACGTAGCCGTTCTTGCACGTGATATCACGGTCGAGAACCTTGCGTGAGTTCACCCATGCCTCTTTGGCCGATGTAGCCTGATGGTTGGTGAGAACAGCGAGGTCTTCACTCGTAATGTTGTAGTACTGCATAAACTTCGGCAGGAAGTGAATCATAGGCGCCGTTGTAGCATCCTTCAGGATGGGAATGCTCTTGTCACGCTCGCGGAAGCGCTGCCATGCCGCCGTTTGCGGCATCTTAGCTGGCGACATAATCTCTACAGAGTCGTAGATAGTCGTAGCCGTCTCACGGCGCATACACATACCTTCCAATGGCGGTGTGCCGCTGACGTTAGACAGCAACTCGATGAGATAAGCATTGTTAATCATCGTGTTGTTGAGCAACATCTTCTTCTGCGCCTTGGAAAGTTTTGAATACTCTTTCACACCCCACGGATTGTTGCCGAACCAAGCCTGGAAGGCTGAGTCGTTGGCAGCAAAGAGTGTCTTCGAACCCGTGTGGCTGAGCACTTCTGTCTGCTCCAGGTCGTCGACCAGGCGCAACAGCGTGGTGTAGTTACCATCTTCCTGCAGTCGCTCATAGATGGAGTTGCCCAGCCACGAAGGCTGACCCGTCAGAGTGTAATCGTCTTTACACGACTGCACCGTCCAGGTTCCCATCAGCAGACAGCAGGCCGTAACAGCCACTGTTCGTCCTTGTCTTGCGATAAGTCTGTGTTTCATACAATAGGGTTTAGTAGTTATTTAATGATCTTTTGTCCGTTGTTAATGTAAATGCCGCGCTGCACAGGTTTCCCGACGCGCTGTCCCTTGAGATTGTAGATGGCATTGGACTGTTCACTGTTCATTTTCAACTGTTCACGGATGCCTGTTCCTGTACCGAGATAGTTCAGCGTGAAGTTATCAAAGCAGCACCAGTCCTGATCCACCAATTCCGACTTGGACAGTCCCACTACCAGAGTCCCGTCGGTCACAGTGGTTTCTACCGTATTTTTGTACAAGCCATAGCTATTGAAAGCTTGATTAGCCTGTGTCACGTTGTCAGGATAATTGTCATAGCTCGCGGTGCCGTAGCGCTGGGCAGCACTGTTGTCATAGATACTCATGACGGGTGTCTCGGCACTGTTGGCAAAAAGTTTAGCATTCAGTTTCTCCGTTCCGCTCTTATGAGCTTGGAAAGCATCAGCACGCGAGCCGTATCGAAAAAAACTTTGTACGCTCACCTCATACTTGCCGTTGGGTAGTCCACTTATCGTCTGCCACATATAGAAATTCTTGTTCCAGAACTCGGCCACATAGCCGTTGGCGGCAGTAAAACCGTTCGTTGTATTCCAGTAAGCATCACCCTGCGAGAAGTCGGCATTATCAATCATGCAGGTCAGGTCGCCGTGACCATTTTTCACGGCTTCCTCAATGGCAATCTTGCGTGTATCCGTCTCACAAGCTTTCAGCAGTTCCAGTGCCTTTTGCATGGCGGCAGCATTCTCGGCAAATGTCGTGCTATTGGCCAGTGCACCCTCAGCAGCCTCTATGGCTGTCTTGTGTTGGGTGGTAGGCTTCACAGCATAGTAATCCTTCACCTTTGGCAACAGCGTCAACACCTGATCCCAAGCCTTCAGCATATCGCATTCTGCCTGTGTAATCTTCATCACACAGCCATGCTGAGCCTTCAGATTGCCACTGATGGTATGACCATCCGCATCTACATTCATACAATGCTCATCCATATAGCGCATGCGGTAGACGTAGCCATTACTATAATTAATGTACGCGAGGCGCCAGCGCAGTTGCCCAATGGGACGCCACTGTGTCATACCCTCGATGGCCTGATTGTTCTCACCAACGTGGAAGTCTTTGGTAACCGTCCATACCGTCGTGCCCGTAGCATCTTTCTCAGGTACCAGCTTTTGGGCTGTAGCACGGTCGAAACCGTTAGTCGACTCACACTTGAACTGCATGACATACTGTTGGTCAACGGCATTCCACACGATGTCGGCATCAATAATGTCGTAGCCTGGCGAGAAATAGACGCGCGGCTCACATAGGATGTTCAGGTCTTCGTCAATCTGCTGGTAGAAGATATAGTGCTTGTCACCCCTCACGCCCACACTATAGTAGAGCACATAAGTTTGGGTGATAGGGTCGTAAATGACTTGTGGTGCCCATGCTGCCGTCATCGTCTCAGCGGTGATGGTTTTGCCCAAAGCTTTACTGATGGCTGCGAGGTTCTCCTCCGTTTCCAAGTCGATGAACACCTCCTTAGTCCAGTGAATCAGGTCTGGCGACACCATGAGGTCCATGATGTGGTTACTCTCCCACCCTAATCTCGACGTCATATCGGTGCCAACGAGCATGAAGCCCTTGCCGCTCTTCAGACGATAGGTGAAGGCATCACGCATGCCGCCGGTCTTCGTATATTTCTCAGTGGGGAATACCTCACCACTGTTGAGAAGGTCGTTCCAGCTATTGCCACCCGTATTCAACGCATAGCAAGTATATTCGCCCGTCTCATGCATATGTGCATAGAGATATGCAGCCATGTCTTTGTCCTCCTCCACGTACTCGGGGTAGTCGGCCCAGGTCTTCTGCGGCTCTTCGGCCAAAAGGCCTGTAATGGGGAAGCGGTAGATGTTGAGCGAATAGGCAGGGATATCGAGCCTCAGTCCACCATTCTGCCCTTGCCCCGCTGTACCGGTGTATGCCGGCATGCCGTTGACAGGCTCTTTGGCTGATGGTACAACGTTGTTGGGGTTCTGCATGGTGTTCTCATCGGTGCCATTTGTCGATGTCAGCCGTTCCACAGTACCATTGCCTATGCTGAAATAGGTCTTCAGCAGCAATTGTTGAGCCTGACCGTGGGGATTCACCACTTTCAATATCATCTCCGTACCATCCTCGTTGATTTGACAGCTCTGGTAAAGGGCACGCTCTGCTTCGAGTGTCAACTCATGGTACTTCTGGCCGTTGATATAGCAGCGGATGACACTGCCGTCAACCTCTACCTTCAGGTCAACCCACTCACCCACAGGAGCCGAGTAACTCACTTTGCTATACTGAGCCTTCGAGCCGTTGCGGCATATCTCGATGGCATTCTGCGTATTAGTCCAACCACCGATGTTCCACCACGCATAATTATCTTCATCCTGATAGTCGAAGATGATGAGGAATCCCTCTGCACCAGCGTCCTTACGAGCACGGAGTGTCATCGTGTATTGCGAACCGTCGAACTTCGTCAAGCAGACGCTACGGCAACCCTTGTCGTTGTTGGTACCACCAGCCGTCTGTTTCTTCACACCACCAGTGACACTCCATGAGCCACCGTATGTTGTCCATCCTTCGTTCTTCGAGAAATCGTCAGTGATAACAGTTGTAGAACCGACAGACACGGTGACATCATCAAACGAGGCCTGCGTATCCCATGTAGCCAGTCCCACCTGGTGCGTACCAGCCGCCGTGATACTGTTGCCGCTCTCTGTCCACAACAAGTTCTGATAGCCAACGTTGTTGGCCATCATCTTCTGTACGTGATAGCTGGGCGTCACGAAGTTCGAACCCGAGTTGAAATGTATCATGTCGTACGCCCATGCAGGATCTTCTTCATGTGTGAAGATAGGTGCAAAAGAGCCCATCACGCACACATCACTATTACGTTCTTGTCCCATCATATAGACAGCCTCGCCCAATGCCGAGTTCAGATTGCCATACTGACCATAGCCACCGCTATTGGCAGCATATTCACCATTATACACCTTGACGTCACGGGGATAGTTATCGTACTTGTTGTAGTTCTGTTTCATCCACGCGTGCGAGCGGTAGTAGTGTTCGTCGACGATTTCAACTGGATATTCGTTGCGCCATGTCGGACAGTCGGTACCCCAAGCCTCAACATTGCCAATGGTGATAATGTCGGGATATTTCTCCTTGATGGCACTATAGAACTTATAATAGCGCTCAGGATACTGATAGCTCTGGTCGCTATTCGACCCCATGTTAAAGTTATAGTTCTCGTTGCCTATCTCAATGAATTTCAGATTATAGGGAGCTGCGTGTCCGTTCTTGATACGCATGGCACCGTATTTTGTCGTAGCGTCACCATTGGCATATTCAATGGCGTCGAGGGTATTTTGTACCAGTGTGTCCAAGTCGGCCATCGGTACGTACCAGCCGTGTCCTAATCCTACATTGATGACGAAGAGCGGGGCTGCGCCCATGTCCTCAGCCAATTGCAGGTATTCATCGAAGCCCAGTCCGTCGCTCGACCAGTAGTTCCAGTTGTAGCTCATGTGTCCATGTCGTTGCTCGATAGGACCTATAGTGCGCTTCCACTGCCATGTGTCGTCGAAGCTTTGCTGACCTTCGACGAAGCATCCGCCGGGAAAGCGGAGGAATGTCGGTTTTGTGTCGGCCAGCAGTTGTGCCAGATCGGGGCGCAGTCCGTTGGGTCGGTTGTTCCATGTGTCAGGGAACAGTGACACTACATCGATATAGAGGTGTCCGCCGTTGCTGGTCAGCAGCAGCAACTGTCCACTATGGTCTGTATCTTTTGCCGTCAGTTCGGCGGTCAGTTTATTCCATTTGTCGGTGTACACTTCGCCTGTCAGGGCAATGGTGTCGCTGACGGCAGTCTTGCCGTCATTTCTAAGTAGCGCGGCATAGACGCGCCCAGTATAATTATTGTTGTTACCTTTCGCATAGAGCGACAGGTGATAGGTTTTGCCTTTTTCAAAATTCATGCCCCAGAAACCTTCGTTTCGGATGCCGCGCTTGCGGGCCTCACTGGTTGTGGAACTTGTATACAGGTCAAGGCAAACGTCCTGTGCATCGTTCAGCAGGGGCGTATTTTCGGCAGTACGGCGGTAGATGGAGGAACTTACTGCCTGCCAGCCGTTATCGTACTGTGACTCCTCAAACGAGCGGTTTCTTACCAGCTCGGCATAGAGGCCGCCGTCACCTGCATGGTTGATTTCCTCGAAGAAAAGACCCCACTGGTAGGGGCTGGTCAGTGGACCACGCTGTGAAGCGTTGATATCCATCACCACCTGTGCTCGCGCGCCTGCGCATACGCACAATAATAAGGAGACGCAAAGGGTCTTGATATACTTTTGTGTCATAATGACAAGAGATTGGTTAGCCAGTTATTGAAAAAGATGATGAAAAGGGGACTGGAGAACGGGCAGCAAGCCCGTCTCCAATTCCCTTGAGATATCGTTTTTACTTCACTACGACCTTACGTACCTTAACAGTACCGTCGGCCATTGTCTGCTTCACGATGACTAAGCCACGCTGTAGTGTACTGATGCGAGCACCATTCACGTTGAAGAACTCGGTGCGAGCCACCTGACCATTGCTGAATGCAGCGTTGATGCCAGTAACGGCCTTAGCACTGTTCTTACCGTAGTAGGTCAGCTGCCATGCGCCCCAGATACACCAGTTATTAGACTGCTGTACGTTCTTGGTCATACCGATGCGAACCTTCATATCCTCAGGAACCTTGAAGGTGATGGTAGTACCACCATAGTTGCCATTAGTAAACTCGTTGGCAGCCTGCTCCATGTTGTTGGCAACAATAAAGCCTGTAGCCTGAGTAGAGTCAGCATTAGCAACGGGGTCAGCTACCCAGATGTAACCACCCTTAGCGTTAAACGACTTCGTTCCGTCAGCAGCCTCAGTCACGTCCACGGTGTACTCTTGAGCAGCAGAAGCCAGACGAGGCATAGCAACAGCTATGCTGTCCTGACCAACGGTAACATACATTGACAGGTTGTTGTTCTGTGTAGCGTCCTCTGTATAGGCCTTATAATCCTCAGCAGCAGATCCGAAACGATAGAAGCCAGGAGCTGTCAGTTCGTATGTACCAGCTGATAGTTCGATGTCCTGATAGTAGTTGAAATCAGAGTTAAATACCTCGCAGATGTTGAAATTAACGGCAGCATTGGCAGTCGATGTCCAACCCTCATTGGTATTCTCTGCATACTTCGGGTTCACGATGCACCAGTTGGCATCCTTCGGGTCGTCATCAGTAGCGTTAGCAAAGCCAGCAGGTTTAGCCAAATCCTTAATCATCTGTTCGATGGCAGCAATGGTAACCTCAGCCTTTTCGTCTGTCCACTCTACGGCAGCAGGCTCAATATTGAGCACATTGTTGAAGACATCGTTCTGCAAATCGGTGGCCTGCTGAACGAGTGACAGATCTGCCTGAGACTCATTGATAGCAGTAGGCAGCTTCTCGTAAGCCTTCTCCAAGTTTGCGAAGATAGCCTGCGAAGCACGTACTGTGTCACCCACGGTGAAAAGCTCAGTCAGAGCACCAAACATATCCTGTCCCTTCTCAAAGTCCTTTGCAGCTACTGCATCAGCAAGTTTCTTGTCAATGATATCGCGAACATTCTTACCAATCAACAGACTCTTGTAAGCCTCAACGTTGGCAATTTCCTCGTTGAGTACTTCGAGTACCACGTCACGCTGGAAGCCACGATAGGTCAGACGGAAGTCATCCCAGATAGCCCAGCACCATGTGCCGGTACCGCCAAGGTTACCCTTGATACCGATACGCATCTCATCGCCAGCCTTGGCTACAAGTCCGAATGCTGAACGCTGATAGTAGCCCTTGTCGAATACATCCTGAGAGGTAGACATACCATTGGGAACCCAGAGGCTCTCACCAGCTTCATTACGCAAAGAGTCGCCAGCAGCATCAAGCAAACCATAAGGTGAAGGACCGTAGAGGTGTTCAGTGCTCAGGTCGAAATAAGAAGCGGGGAACTTCTCATCGTAGCAGTTCATCAGCGGGGTCTGCTTAGCATTCATATAAACGAAAGCCTTGGCAGCAGGCGCACCATTGTCACGATAAGCAGGCCAAGCGACATCATTACTACCGTCGCGCACAAAGCCCTTCAGTGAAATCTCGTAAACACCCAGAGGAGCATTCTTCACCACTTGATAGAGATCGAAATCTCCCTTCTCGTAAGCCTCAGCACAGCTGTGAGCGATATCAGTAATCGTGTTACGGCCTGTCCAACCGGTATCGTCGTTGGTCGAGAAGTCGGGGTTCACCAAATAGCTGGTTACATCTGCGCCATCCTTTGGAGCGCGGATAGCGTTGTCGATGTCAGCCTCTATTTGGTCGCAGAGAGCCTGCAATTCCTCGTTAGTCATAACGCGTGCGTTGATGTTATCCTGCATATCCATCTCATAGTCTGCCAAAGACTCACGGGCCAACTCGTTGTAATCCTCGTTGGCAGCCACTTCCTTAGCTTTCAGACAAAGCTCCTGATATTTCTTCCACAGGCTAATATTCAGCTCGATGTCTGAGGCAGCTTGCTGAACTGCAGCAATAGCAGCCAAGATGTCGTCCTTACCTGTTGCGGTAGCCAAAGTAGCTTTTGCTGCTAAGTATGCATCGAGTATGGACTGAGTATATACAACATTCTCGTCAAGGTTGCTGTAGTCGGGCAGAGTGGCACTGATGGCCTTAGCTGCCAACTCATAGGCATCACCGCCATTACCGAAGTAGGTCAGCGAGAAGTCGTCGAAGATGCTCCAGTCATCCCCAATGGTCTTGTCCTTGCGAACACCAATCTTCAGTTCTCCATTAGATACGATAATCAATACGCTGTTATCGTTGCAGTAGCCAGCTGAGAAGAATTCATCAGCAGCCACCATGTTGTTAGGAATAAAGTATGTTACGCCCGTTTCTGCGTCCTTTGCGCTGCTCCAGTCACCGCTGGACATTTTCTCTGTTAGCAGAGCAGTGTAGGGCGATGCAATGCTGTTGACAAGACTGTCGCTGCCACTAACGGCATAAATCTTGGCATACTTCGAGGCTTCGTTGTTAGCCTTGTAGTTGGTATAGGCTGGTTCAGCTTTACCTGCGCGATAGAAGGCATGTACATTTACGCGATATACGCCCTCCTTCAGACCGGTAAGTTGCTGCCAAGTATTATAAGTCTTGTTGTAGTGCTCAGCGTTTTCTTTCGGGTTATAACCGCCGAAAGCATCTCCGCTCCAGCCGTCATACTTACTGCCAACGAAGGTTGGGTTCTTGATGAACAGCGAGGTAACGTCCACAGGTTTCTCGACAGTAGCATTGGCATAGTCGCCCTGTGCCTGCTCCTGCTCGCGCTTTGCAATAGCCTCTTCAGCACTCGTAATGGCTGCGTTCAGCTCTTCGAGCGTACTGTTGGTATTGTTGTAGACACGAATTTCTGCTGCTACATCTGCACCGATGGCTTCAGCTTTGTCAAGCAAATCCTTCAGCTGCATGGCAGCCTCGTAGGTAGATACTGCAGTTTTGAAAGCATCAATGCTGATACCGCTGGCCTCAACGGCAGCGAGCCAGTCATTGTAAGCGGCTTCTTCAACCATCTTCCATTGTGTACCGGCACCCTCTTCAAGCAGGTACAAACGAGTGTCGGTGAAGTCACCTTGCCAGCCGAGGAACTTGTCGGGCTCTGTGGTTACGTTGGAAATGAGGTAGTAGCCGTCCTTGGCAGTCACCTTCCAGAAACGGTTGGCATTCGTGTTGTTGTCGGTCCAGATACCATCCCATGCGTCAGCAAAAGCACTGATCATGGTGCCTGCACCCTTCACGTCGTCCTTCAGCTCTACCACATCGTCGCCCTTAGCTTTGGCGTCGTCGGTCTGTGTAAACTCAACCTTGATACCACGGATGGCCTGGCCATTTGTTGCACCATTACCATCTCCGTTAGTAGCGAAGATAAGACTTGCACGTGTGGCCCAGTTGTTACCGTTCGTGTAGAACAAGTGACTGGCCACGTTGTAGAGATACACTGTCTTGCCCACTTCATAGTTGGTGAACGTAGTCACCTCAGGGGCTGCAATTGTCGGCTTTTGCCAGACGTTTGCGTCAACAGCTTTTGCGACACCACTGCCTACGAGCAGCAATGCGCCCAAAACGAGTAGTTTTGTAAACTTCATAAGCTATAAAATTAGTTAATAATAAAGGTAATATTAAAAATATGTAGTCGTTTCTTATCTGTTTCGGGTGCAAAGGTAATAAATATTTTGATAACTTGTATAACTTTTCCTGTTTTTTTTTCGAAAAAGTGTAAGTTTAACATTTAACCGTAATAATTATTGTATTTATTCTCCTAAACATTCACTATCGACCCGACTCCACCTCTTTCGACATAAGCAGAATAAGGGGATTAGCAAATATTAACAACCAACCAACGCGCAAACTATTTTTTGTTTTTACCCAATTGACTACCTTTGCATCAGGAAAAAGGGGCTACACCTCAAACACCTTTAACACCTAAAAACGGAGCCTTTAGCCAGAAAAAAGGCGGCTCCGCTTGAAAAAATAGAGCCTCCGCTTGAAAAAATGCGGCCTTTATTTTTTTCTACGAGGCCTCCGCTCATCTGAGCAAGGCCTCCGCTCGGGAAAACGATGTTGAACCTCATAAAAACTAAGCAAAAAATGACTAAAAAGCCAACTTTCAACCGCAAAGGGCTCCTCAACGAG
>JAEEGI010014656.1_pt1 | contig 16453 bp, 10 predicted proteins | sample 8958751 | NCBI WGS metagenome assembly JAEEGI01 (sample SAMN16246545, study PRJNA631951) | gut metagenome | biome: gut microbiome; feature: rumen; material: KS-attached | host: Bos | place: Iran: Karaj | collected 2018-10
ATCCAATATTCATTTTGACGACCGGCGCTACGGCTTTGTGGCCGAGACAACGGTCAAGGGACGGAAAGTGTTCCTGCTGAAGCCCTCCACGTTCATGAACCTCAGCGGCAATGCCGTGCGCTATTGGCTGAACAAGGAGAACATCGACCAGTCGCGGCTGCTCGTCATCAGCGACGATGTGGCGCTGCCCTTGGGACAGTTCCGCCTGAAGGCCAATGGCTCCAACGGCGGTCATAACGGCCTCGGACATATCCAGCAGCTCATCGGTCAGGACTATGCCCGTCTGCGTATGGGCATCGGCAATGACTTTCCGCGTGGTATGCAGATCGACTGGGTGCTCGGCCGTTATTCCGAGGAGGAACTCAAGGCCCTCCAGCCCGCCATCGACCTGGGTGTGCAGATCATCCAGAGTTTCATCCTCGCCGGTATCGATATCACTATGAATCAATTTAACAAATTGGGGAAGCATGTCTGACGTAGCCCGTATTGATAAATGGCTGTGGGCAGCACGGATCTTCAAGACCCGCTCCATCGCAGCAGACGCCTGTAAGAACGGGCGTGTCACCATCGGTGGCGTCAATGTGAAACCCTCGCATACCGTCAAGGCCGGTGAGACAGTCAGCGTCCGTAAGCCGCCTGTGACCTATTCGTTCAAGATCCTGAAGACCATCGAGCAGAGGGTAGGGGCGAAGCTGGTTCCGGAAATCTACGAGAACGTGACGACGCCCGACCAGTATGAACTCTTGGAGATGAACCGCATCAGTGGCTTCGTGAACCGTGCCCGAGGCACCGGACGTCCTACAAAGAAGGATCGTCGCGCTATGGATGCTTTCGTCGGCCCTTCATTAGAAGGCGATTTCGACAGTTTCTTTGGTGATGACTTTGACGATGAAGAAGAGTAATCAATCATAATTCGCATATCTTATGACTTGGCTGAATATTCTGTTTATTATTATTGGCGTAGCGCTCGTCTTGTGGGGTGCAGACCGTCTGACGGAGGGTGCCTCCTCGCTGGCTCGTGGTATGCACGTGCCAGAGATCGTCATCGGCTTGACCATCGTGGCGGCAGGCACTTCGGCACCTGAACTGTTCGTCAGTCTGGTGTCAGCCTTGAAGGGTACTGCTGACCTCGCCGTGGGTAACGTCATAGGTTCGAATATTTTTAACACGACGCTCATCGTGGGCTGTTCCGCTTTAGTGGCGCCGATGGTAGTGCAGAAGTCCACCGTCCGCAAGGATATCCCCTTCGCCGTGGTCGCCTCGTTGCTGCTCTTCGTCCTCTGTTTCGACGATATGGACTCTCCCCACCTCTGGGGCAACGAGATCACCCGATCCGACGGAGTTATCCTGCTCCTCGGCTTCCTCGGCTTTATGATCTATACTTTCTACGCAGCCAAGAAAGACGGCCTGATGCCGACGGAAGAAGAACTTGAGGACAACGCCGAACTGCCGAAAGACTACTCCCGTCTCGGCCGGAACCTCTTCTGGATAGCCGTAGGTCTGGGCTGCCTGATATATGGCAGTAATCTCTTTGTCGATGCCGCCACCTACGTCGCCCATCGCTTCGGCGTGCGCCAGAGCGTCATCGGTTTGACCGTCGTCGCAGGAGGTACGTCGCTGCCCGAACTGGCCACTAGCGTGGTTGCCGCCTACAAGGGCCGCTCCGCCATCGCCATCGGCAACGTCATCGGCTCCAACGTGTTCAACATCCTGCTCATCCTCGGAACGACGGCAGTCATCCATCCACTCCGTATCATGGGTATCACGATTGTCGATCTCATGGCGCTGTTGGTCTCCATCGGCTTCCTCTGGCTCTTCGCATACACCAAGTGGTATGTCTCGCGTCGTGAGGGCGCAGTCCTGGTTTGCGGCTTCCTGATGTATATGGGCTGGCTGTTCTACCTTATATAACCACACACAGGGGTCGACGAACACCCCCTTTAACAAAACAAAAATGCAACAAAAGAAAGAACAACGTATCAGTGTGCTGTTCATGTTCTACAGCATCCTGTTCTGCGTCTGCCTGATTACGGCAAACGTACTCGAGACCAAGCAGATCTCCTTAGGACCTGCGAACATGACGGCGGGACTCATTGTCTTCCCCGTCAGTTACATCATCAACGACGTGGTGTGCGAGGTGTGGGGCTATGGCCGTACCCGTATGCTCATCTGGTTAGGCTTTGCCATGAACTTCTTCTTCGTGACGATGGGAGCCATCGCCGACTGGATCCCTGGTGCCTCCTACTGGAATGGCGATGAGGGCTTCCATCAGATCTTCGGCCTCGCACCCCGTATCGCAGGTGCCTCCTTCCTGGCGTTTATCTGCGGGTCGTTCATCAATGCCTATATCATGAGCCGTATGAAGCTGTCGTCCAACGGCAAGAACTTCTCAGCCCGTGCCGTGCTCAGCACCATCGGTGGCGAGCTGACCGACTCCATCATCTTCTTCCCCCTGGCCCTCGGCGGCGTCATTCCATGGGAGGAGATGCCGTCGCTCGTCATCACCCAGGTCACGCTGAAGACCGTCTATGAGATCATCGTCCTGCCCGTCACCATCCGCGTCGTGAAGTTCACCAAAGCGCACGACCAGGAGGATGTCTATGATAATGGCATGGTGTATAACATCTTTAAACTGAATCTGAATTAAGCATTATGAACGAGCAAGAGAAAATCGAGGAAAGAGGAATGAGGAGTGAGGAAGGTTTGCAGGCCCTTGGAAAGAAGACCGGATATCGCATGGACTATGCGCCGGAAGTGTTGGAGACCTTTGAGAACAAACACCCCGACAACGACTACTGGGTGCAGTTCAATTGTCCCGAGTTTACCAGTCTCTGTCCCATCACGGGCCAGCCTGACTTTGCAGAGATCAAGATCCTTTATATCCCTGGCCGTCGGATGGTCGAGTCGAAGAGCCTCAAGCTCTACCTCTTCTCCTTCCGCAACCATGGTGATTTCCATGAGGACTGTGTCAACATCATTATGAAGGACCTTGTGCGCCTGATGGAGCCCAAATACATCGAGGTGGTCGGTCTCTTCTCGCCCCGTGGCGGCATCAGCATCTATCCATACGCCAACTACGGCCAGCCTGGCACGAAATATGCCGACCTCGCCGAGCACCGCTTCATGAACTATCAGATGGCTACCAGTTCCGGCTTCAAAAGTTGAGGCTGTTCTCTTCCGATATCGTATGGCTCTACTGAACCTTCAATATTGAAGGTCAGTACGGCTTTGTCTAATGTGACGTCGAGTGAGCACGGCGCACCCTCGATGAGTGGCAGACAACTGTTGCTACCCACGGGGAATCCACAGCATACGGGAATGTCCAAGTCGTGCAGATGAGCAATCAGCATCTGCTCCACACTGCCGAACTGAAGGTCGAACTTGATGGAGCTGAACGTCCCGAAGATGATGCCCTTCACCCTTTCGAAGTCAAGTATCAGTCGCAGCATATAGAATAGTCTGTCAATGTCGTGCAGGGCCTCTTCCACTTCCTCGATAAAGAGGATGATGTCTTGATCCGGCGAAAGGTGGAACTTGGTTCCGGCGATGGCAGCATAACTTGACAGGTTGCCACCAATCAGAATACCTTCTGCATGGCCACATCTGTTATAGGGTGCGCTGGCGACCTTGTACTGCGGTAGGTTGCCCATAATCATCTTGCGTGTAAGCATCGTGGCAGGTTCTTGTTCGTTGGCGATCTGGAATGCTATGGGTCCGTGGATACACATCGTCCCGGCTCCGACTGCGGCATTGAGCAGCATGGTGATGTCGCCGTGACCGATCAGCCATTTCGGGTGACGCTGATAGACCTCTGCCGGAATGCGGTTCAGCAAGTGAATGGAGCCATATCCGCCTCTGGAGCAGACGATGGCCTTGACTGTGTCATCGTTGAGCGCCCATAACAGGTCGTCAGCCCGTTCGTCGGCCGTTCCTGCATAGACGTTTACGTTCAAACTGTTGGTATGCGGGCCGATGACCGGCTGCAATCCCCAGCTTCTGATCACTTCTGCGGTTTGCATAAGGGTGTCTTCTGGCATCCAGTAGGCGGGAGATACAAGCGCAACCTTGTCTCCCTCTTTCAAATACGTAGGTCGATTAATCATATTATCTTGTTATCCTGATATACTAATTCTTTTTTGGGGCTGCAAAGGTAGTCTTTTTTGTGGAATTATGCAATAGTTTGCCCTTATATTTTCCAAATAAAGGTAAATTCTGAACATGTTTTGTGAAATAAATGTGACCCGCCTTGCGAGTGTCAAGCTTTTGCACAAAAAAAGCGGGCCTTGCGGCTCGCTTTTCTGTGTGTGAGAGAATGTTTAATATTTGAAGTACTCTGCAAATTTGTCGTACATGGCGTAGACATCATGTGCGAGTATTTCTACATCTACAGTTTTCACATTGCCACCGCGATTCATGATAAATACAATCCAGATGCTGTAGTTGAATGCGTATTCGTTGGGCTCTTCCTCTATACCGATGGTCTGGACGAGGCCGAGAATGCCCAACGCCAGATGTTCGGCAAGGAACGGATAACTGAAGTGCTGCAAACTGCATCGCCGGAGCCACAGACACTCATCAAACAGATGACTCAGGCTGTGGTCGACTTCGTAGGCGATACCGAACAGAGCGATGATCTCACCATGTTGGCATTGCAATACCTGTAAAGTCCCTACGCCAACTACGTCCAGCCCGGCACGAAATGACTTTCCATGCGGTGTGTCATAAAACCTGTAGAGTCCTATTAAAGTTCAATTAGAGCTCGACATTTAAAAAAATCGGCAAATTCTTTTGTCGTTTCAGAAAATTTGTTTATCTTTGCGGCCAATAGCAATCAACGATAACATAATAGCCATTTTTTCGCCAACCAACAGGGATATGAGAGCCATTAAAACCAAAAAGACCATAATAAGTCGGGCAGTCATGACATTGCTTATGACGCTGCTGACGGTGTCGGCATGGGCCGGCGTCGGTAAGAGGCATTTGGTTCCTGTGGCTCCCGACAGCAGTGACTTTGTCAAGGCCAGCGTGATGTATGTCTCGCCGCTCAACAACTTTAAGTCTATTGCCGGCCATTGTGCTTTGCACATGGAATGTCCGTCAGAGGGGTTTGATGTTATCTTTACCTTTTCCGAAGAACTTGGTCGGAGAGACTGGGGACAGCTGATCGCACGCAATAAATTCAGGACAGTAGGTCTGCTTGCTGACACCGTGATAAATGAATTTAGGGCCGAAGGACGACAGGTAGTAGAATGGCCGCTCAACCTGACCCACCACGAGAAACAGCGTCTCTGGATGCTGCTCGACCAGAACGTAGCCAAGAGTTCTGCCGGTGAGCATTTCTGCTATATCAACGGGCAATGCGCCTCGATGGTGCTACAGGCCCTGGAGCGATGCACCATCGGTGAATACGTTGATTTGGGCCCCAGACTGGAGCCGATGTCCCTGACACCACAGGGCAACTATTATCGCTGGGTATTCAGAGACTCTCCCTGGTTCCTTTTCTGCATTGTCACTTTTGGCGGCGACGGCTTTGACAGGTCTGCCCCTGTGGATCATGTCATCTGCCCGGAGCTGATGGTTCCCCTGTTGCAGCAGGCTCGCCTCCGCAGTTCCGACGATGCCGACTCTGTGACAGTCAGGCCTGTGCTCATAGGCTCCCATCAGGAACTGCTGCCCTTGGTGACCAAGACCTATACGTCGCCCGTTACTCCTCGGATGGTGTTCGCCGCCTTGTTGGTGCTGATCGTCCTTGTGACTCTCTTGGAGTGGCTTCTGCGCCAGCATAGGTTGGCTTTGTGGTTCGATCGTGTGCTCTTTGCGCTTTATGCCTTGTGGGCTGTGGCGGTGGTGTGGTTCGTTGTCGTAGGCTTGACCCTCGGCGATGCCAATTGGAACTGGTACATCATCCCCTTCAACCCGCTGCCCGTCGTCATCTGGGCTTGGCAAAGGAAACGCCCCCAATATAAGAAGGTGTTTCTGCTCTATGCGGTGGTACTCACGCTGTTCTTGCTGGCCACGCCGTTGTCGGCACAGATTGATCTTGACCACCAGCTTATCACAGCCTCGCTGGCCATTCGTTGCTTTAGCAACTATTATCAATTCAAATATTCAAAATCAAAACCTAAGATATGATGAAAGGTAGATTAATCATGGCATTACTGCTATGGGTGGCAGTTGCCGACAATGTTTGGGGGTATGTTGGTAATGGAGTAGGAATTGTTAGCTGTACTCCAGGTGAAGGATATGTCTATTCATCAAAAACAGATATCCCCTATGATGAAGTTTCCGAATGGAATGACTGTTCAAAAAATCCCTCGTATGCATGGGGAAGTGGTGAAACAGTAGAAGATGGTTCTCCATATTGGATTTATGCCAAACCTGCTCAAGGTTATCAGTTTTTAGGATGGAAGAAATATATTGAGATAGACAAGGTTTCTGATGAAGCTGAATTTTATAGTACGAATACTAAAGAGAAATTAATATATTATGATAATAATTCATGTGGATATAAAGCTGTTTTTGAGTATAAAACCAAGCTCGTTGGCGTACCTCGAGCTTTCAATGTATATGTGGATAATGACAAAGTTAAACCCAACGGGAACGGCAATTACAATATTTTAGAAGGGAAGACGGTGAAAATCTCATGGAGCGATGATTACCAATGTGGATTCAGTTCTGAAATACCCTCTGCCAATAACGCGACATTCACAATGCCCGAAAACGATGTCACTGTAGTTTTGAACAGTTTGACGATTTCCTCAGGGGTGACCCAGATAGAAGAGAAAGCTTTTTATAATTGTGGGTTGACCGATGTGTACTATGAGGGAACAAAGGCCCAATGGGATGCTGTCGAAAAGGGGAAAGATGCATTCACTTCCACCATCCATTGGCGCTGCACGGCCACCTTTAACATGAAGGGCCACGGCACAGCCCCCACGGCGCAGACCGTCTATTCTGGTGTAGCCAATGCTCTGACTAGGCCAACAGACCCTACCGCAGAGGATTATGAATTCGGCGGATGGTACGTCGATGAGGCATGCAAAAAACCTTTCGATTTTACTGCCGCACTTTCTGACAATGTGACAGTTTATGCCTGTTGGTTTCAGGGTAGCCACTACACATTGGAACTGCCCGACATAGTGGAAATCAACCCAAATACGGTGTGGACTCCTACGACGGTGATGGTCTCAAATCTGAAACTTGGGCAAAATACTAATGGACACACGCCAACAGCCCTTCGATTAGTACTCAATAGGGGAACGCTTGTCAATCAAGCGGACGACACTAAGACCATACCATTTTTCACGTACTACAATGAATCCGAGGGCAATCCACCGGTTTCTGTTCTCCTTAATTTGAATTCAAACGGTGCGGCAACATTTTATATCAAAGTAAGCAGCGACGACTGGGATGCGGCAGAGCCTGGCACATATAGCGGAACTTTGCCTTGTCAAATTTTTTATTTTTACAAGAATACTTCTTTTGTGACCGAAGAACTTGAAACTCGCACCATCCCCGTGACGCTGACAATCCCACCGGAACCACACACCATCACCACCGCTGTCTCGCCCGCTGAAGGGGGTACGGTGACAGGCGGTGGCACATACGACAAAGGTACTGATGTTACCCTAAAGGCCACAGCCAATGAGGGCTATTCATTTGTGAATTGGACGGAAGACGGCAACGAGGTAAGCACCGAGGCCACCTATACTTTCACCGTCAGTGACGACCGTTCTCTGGTGGCGAACTTCGAGCAGGGCTACACCATCAACGTCGCGGTTGATCCCAAGGATGGCGGCATGGTGACGGGCGGCAGCAGCGGCTTCTATGCTGATGGTACGCAACTTGTAATTAAGGCCATACCGAACGAGGGTTACCGGTTTGTGGACTGGAAGATCGACGGCGTCAATGGCAGTTCTGAGCCCACCTATACGTTCATCGTCGACGGCGATTTAAGTACGTTGGTGGCCCACTTTGAACAGGTCTATCGGCTCTCGGGCACGAACGTGTTGTTCTTCTCAGAGGGTAGCATTAACAACATCACCGAGGCTGCGGAAGGCGAGCGGGTGACGGTGAGCCTGAACCCCGTGAACGTTCAAAACGGATATTATCTGACGGGCGAGTTCTCGACGGACGGCGTGGTGATTACCAAGGAGGAAGACAATGAAGACGGTTGGTTCATCATGCCCGCGAAGGCAGTGACGGTGAATGCTGTGGCTGCCGAACGTACAGAGTACAAGATTGACCTGACCACGGCCACGACGCAGACTATTACCGAGGGGGCTTGGCTGGCGCTGATGCAGCAGGAGGGCTACTTCGGCTCTGTCTGTGACGATACGGGATATCTGCAGTACATAGATCTGAATCTCGACGGCACACCCGATCTACAGCTGACGGATGACTATAACGAGGCAACAAGAGTGACCACGTACGGCGTGACGAAACTCGATGGCGCCAATCAGCTGACGACGAATTACCGCCTCACCATCCCGACCTTCCCTGAACTCAACCCTTCGCCCTACAGCACCATCCTTGTGACGCTCGGCAGCGGCTCTGAGGTGAACAATCTGCCTGAGATCATCATGGGCGACGTGAATGGCGACGGACGGGTGACCATCACCGATGCCACGCTCTTGACGGACTTTGTCAATACGGGCGTGGAACCTGCAGGCTTCGTCAAGGCGGCTGCCGATGTGGACTATAGCCGCAGCATCACCATGGCTGACGTCATGGCCATCCTCGAAATAATCCTCACCAGTTTTCCAACGATAGATTAAATCATCCCACAAGTTATGAAAATGAAAAGAACAATAGGCATCAGAAGCCAAAAGAGTTTTATGAGACGGGCAGTGATGACAGTGCTGCTTGCAATGATAACCATGATGGCGTGGGCTGCCAAGCCTGTTACCAACTTGGACGCTTGTCGCGGAGAGGCTTACAGCATCTACGTAAGTGGTTGGGCTTTCGACAAAGACGCACCTGACTATAGCCTCAGCGTGAAGGTATATGTCTATACCGACGCAGCGTGCAAGAACCAATATGCATACAAGAAACTGGCTACCGGCTATGTGGACAGGCCTGACGTGGTAACGGCGCACAGCCTGCCGAGTGGCTCTAAGCCCGGCTTCGAGGGCCGCATCCCCATCACGGATCCCGGCACCTATTACGTGAAGGTGTTTGCCATCGACATCGACCAGTGGGGCGATGACGTTGCCAATAGCAGTACTGAGATGAGCCATTCCTTCAACCCCGTGACCGTGACGACCCTCACGACCATCGGCTCGGCAGCCGATTGGAACACCTTTGTCACTGTCATAAAAAGTGGCGGCGAGGACTTTGCCGGCAAGACGGTGACGTTGACAGCCGACATCCCCACCGCTGCGGAGATAGCGGCGGGCACGACAGCCGTCACGACGATTACCGGCGAGAACAAAGCCTTCTGCGGCACGTTCGACGGTCAGGGCCATACCATCAACGTTGATCTTAACGTTTCCGGCAACATAGCGGAAGGTCTCTTCAGCAATGTGAAGGGAGCCACCATCAAGGACCTCACCGTCACGGGCACCATCAACAACACTGGCATGTACGCTGGCGGACTGGTGGGTACTGCCAAGGGAGCGACCATCCAGAACTGCACCTTTGCCGCCACCATCAATAGCTCTGGTAATGAGATAGGCGCCTTCGTGGGCGGCTGCAGCCAGATAGATGCCGACACCCCTGGCAACCTGACGCTGCAGGACTGCATCTTCAGTGGCAGCATTCATATCACAGGTTCCTACGGCGACAGCAAATCCGCCGGCTTGGTGTCGGTATGGAACAACACATCGCTCACCATCAGCAACTGCCTCGTCAAGGGTTCGTTCTCCAGCGAACGTTCCGGCGCCCAGTTCTATCCTATCGCCTTCAAGACGGCTGGCGTTACCGTCACGGCCAACGTCAGCGGTGCCTACTACCTGAACACCCTCCCCGTCACCACCTCCGGCTCCAATTTCATCTCCGGTGCCGAGGGCATGGCGGTGAGCAATACCGTAACGCCGGAGCGTGACCGTCCCTTCGTGGCGGTCGACGGCAATACATACTATGCCATGTCCTCAAACCACATCATCGAGGACGGTATCAGCTCAACGGCAGATTGGATTAACTTTGTGGCGTTGGTGAACGAGGGTACCGAATCCTTTGAAGGGCAGACCGTGAAGCTGAAGTCAGACATCTGCATATCGTCGATGGTGGGCACAAGCGACCACCCTTTCTGCGGCACGTTCGACGGAGACGGCAAGACAATGACTGTTGATATCAATACAATAGAGACATACGCGGCTCCATTCCACTATATTGACGGAGCAACGATTAAGAACCTCACCGTTGAGGGCCACGTCACAAGCAATTCCACGGACTACGTAAACTACGCTGCAGGATTCGTGGGTGTTTGTGGTAGTACAGGGGTGAACACTATCACTAATTGTATTGTCAATACTGATGTGAGCGTTGATGCCAGTGGGAACAATCCTATTACTTTTGCTGGTGGTATCATATACCTCTTGAAGGGTAGTCTGACGATGGAGCGTTGCGTCTATGGTGGCACCATCAGTGGTTTTCAATACGAATCGGGCGGATTTATTGGCGAATTAGATGCGAACACAATAACACTTATTCTCACCAACTGCATATTCAGGGGTGTATTCTCACCTGGAAAAAACGGAAAATATAACCCCATAGTCATGTCGGGATATTGTAAAAACTTGAATGCCTCAATAAGCGACACCTACTATCTTAACACCGCTGCCCCCACATTTGTTTATGATACTTTATCCGAACTCACGGGAACACCAGTGAGTGCGACCTTTGTAGAAGGTAAGTGGGAAATCCCCGTGACATTAATCGATGGCAACATCTATTATCTGCACGGAAAAAGTCTGCCTTATTCCTACGGCTTCGAGAATAACGATCTGGATGCAGAGGGCTGGAGCACTTCATCTTTCTATATTCGAATAACTGCTGGTGGTCATAACCATACCCAGGGTCTTTGCTTTAAAGAAAATAATGAACTACAGTACTTGATTTCCCCCGAACTTGACGGGAAAGCTGCAATGAAAGTATCGTTCTATTATTATTCCACGGCTACCACTGAGGAGGAAATCATCATTCCTGCCCGAGTGGGATATTCCATGACCACCAAGAGCATCGATGCTTTCACTTGGGTTGATGCAAATCTTCCTCCTGCAAATCTCGGTTGGTTCTTATATGAAAACGAGTTTCCCGCAGGCACAAAATATGTTGCTTTGGAAGTTGATATTCCAGAAAGTTCATACTATAACAGGGCTCTTGATGTTGACGACTTCCTTTTTGAGGTGTCTGGTAACCTGCCACCGGCAAATCTCACAGTGAGCAATATAACAGGCCAGTGTGCTACGGTATCATGGGATGCTCCTCAGACAAATAATACTATCACGGGCTATGTATACAAATACAAGAAAGACAGCGATGAAAACTGGTCGGAAGAATTCACGACAAACTCTACTACTGTTACGCTCACTGGGCTGATAGACGACACATCATATGAATTCCGCGTGTCGGCACTCTATGGCAGCAATAACGACTTTTATTGCACCACTACGAAATTCACAACACCAATTGTTTACCAATCCCCCGTCAACTTGGCTATTAGCAGTATCACTTACCTAAGTGCTACGCTTACATGGGAGGCTCCAGAAACTGGGACGGGCACAACCCTTCTTGGTTATGGTTATCAGTATAGAAAGCAGGGCGACGAAGATTGGTCAGAGGAAATTTCAGTGAATAATACTACCACTACTATCGAAGGGCTGTCAGACAATACACGATATGAGTTCAGATTGAGAGCATTATATGACGGCAGTCATGTGAGTAGGTTTACAAACATCAGTTTTATTATAGGCGATGCCATTCGTGTAACAGCTGGAACTAAAACAATGGATGCCGTTCACAGAGTGATGGACGATGTTACCATCAATGACCGTATCACCATCAATGGCGACGTAACGCTCATTCTTGATGAGGGGAAAACCCTTAATGCCACCAGTGGCATCAAGTTGTCGGCTGGGAACAAACTGACAATTAAGGGAAAAGGCACACTTAATGCAGACGCTTCCAGTTATCCTGGGGCTGGAATTGGCTCAGATAATGTTGGCATACTGGTAATCGAGGACGGTATAATCAATGTCCGAGGTGGTTATCGCGCTGCTGGTATTGGCGGTTCAAACTTCTGTAGTAATGGTGGATCAATTACCATTAATGGCGGAACTATTAATGCAACTGGCGGTTATGAAGGTGCTGGCATTGGTGGTGGATCTGCAAATGGAGAAGAAAACTACGGCATTTGTGGTACTATCACCATCAATGGTGGAAAGATAACAGCCATAGGAGGCGAAGGGGCTCCAGGAATCGGATCGATGGATGGTGCTCCTATCGGTGGTTCTATCACTCTTGGTTGGACTAATGAAGATGATTTTATTTATTCCAGTGGTTACGCCAATGTAACTTCTATTAAATTTGCGAAAGACAAATATTTCTTTTGGTCAGAAAATGGCGTAACTCAAGCTGCTACGATAGATAATATCGGTGGCAAGAAGATTGTTCCTCTCAGTGAAGAACTGTCACATAATTTCGACTATATTGCCGTCAGTGGCATAGAACCCTATTATCTTTATTCGGGGGATGAAATCAACATAGACTTTATTGTGAAAGACGCAGGAGGAAACGAGTTGGAAAAGGGAACCCATTTCACGGAGTCTTACAGCTCTTTTCCTGTTAAGGAAAGTGGCAACTATACCCTTACCTTGACCGCCATAGATGGTAGTGGCTATCTGGGCTCCAAAGAATTCAGTTTTACTGTTGGCGATGGCATTCCCGTAACTGAAGAAACAACAAAGTTGACTTTTTGCCAATACAAGGTTTCGGATGATGTTACTATCGATGATCACATTACCATTAATGGCAACGTGAAGCTGATTCTTGATGAGGGCAAGACGCTTACGGTCACTAAAGGTATTGAGGTGTCGGGGGGTAATAAGTTGACCATAGAAGGGAAAGGTAAACTCATTGCAACGGGATATGGCAATTATTCTGGTATCGGTTCACCAATGTCCGGTATGTTCGGTACTTTGGTTATAAATGACGGTACAATTATAGCTACAGGAGCATTATCTGCGGCGGGTATCGGTGGTTCTGTCTGCAATACTGGTGGAGGGACAATCTACATCAATGGTGGTCATGTAACTGCCACAGGCGGAAATGGGGGTGCCGGCATCGGAGGCGGTTTTGGCGGTGTCTGTGGAACTATCTTCATCAATGGCGGTAAGGTTATTGCCATAGGTGGTAATAATGCGCCAGGTGTTGGCCCTGGAGGTGGAAGCTCGGGAAAGGGTACAGGTTCAATGACTCTTGGCTGGACCAATACAGACGATTATATCTATGCCAGCAGTTATGACCTGGGAGGAGGCTTCTATATTGCAGAAAACCAGATTCTCTATGATAATTCCGGTAACATTTATAGTGGAAAACTGTCTGAAGAGGAGTTATCCGCCATTCAAGGCAAAGAGCTGAGAGCCAGAACCTTGATAGTGAGTCTGCCTTATATTCAAGACTTTTCTGACGGCATGGGCGGTTGGATTGCTGTGGATGGTGTTGGCAATACAGGTCTTAATATAGGAGCAGACACAAATTTCATGTTTGGCATAAGTGAGTCTTATCAATACCTCATCTCCCCACAACTGGACTTAACCACTGATGTAAAACTATCGTTCTACGTCAAGAATTTTGTTGCATATACTATGTCGTTTGATGCTAAATTCCAAGTGGGGGTTTCAACAAAGACCAATAGTATTTCCGATTTTATATGGCAGGAAGAGTGGATGGCCAGTGGTGGTTCGTCTCGGCTTGTTCAATATTACCTCCCTGCTGAGGTTAAATATGTGGCAATTAAGTACCTTCCTGATCCTGGTAATTATTTGTATATCGACAACATCAGCTTTGTGGCGGTTGCGGATGTCAGTCTCGCCGAAGATGCCGACAATGGTGACATCATCAGCGGTGTAGACGGTTACCTTGCCGACGTGACCCTGCAGGACCGTACACTCTGGACGGACAACGAGTGGAACACACTGTGCCTGCCGTTCTCGATGACCGCCTCACAGATCGCTGGTTCACCTCTGGCTGGAGCCGTCATCAAGGAGGTGAACGCTGAGACGTCGAACATGACGGACGGGACGCTGACGCTGAACTTCAAGAGAACCACAAGCATATCGGCAGGGAAACCCTATATCGTGAAGTGGGCGAATGCTGACCTTGTCATCAGCTCGGAAGCGGATTGGGAGGCGTTTGCCACAAGCGTGGCGGAAGGCGTTAGCTACTACGCCAAGACCGTGATGCTCGACACCGACCTCACCGTCACGGAAATGGTGAAAGGCTTCTTTACGGGCACCTTCGACGGCAACGGGCATACCATCACCCTCGATATAGATTATAAGGAAAGCACGTCGAACCCAGGTCAGGCACTCTTCTATCAACTTAGGAACGCTACCGTCAAGAACCTCCAGACCGAGGGATGGGTCACCACATCCGGGCATCGCCCTGCCAACATTGCCGTGTACGCCGATGGCACCTCCACCATCAGCAACTGCACCTGTGGGGCATCGATTGAGTCAACCCTCAAAAACTCATGGGTGGACGGCGGCGCCGTGGTGGCCTGCATCAAGTCAGGAGCCACGCTCAACATCACCGACTGCTATGCCAGAGCGTCCGTTTACTACGAAAATTCCGCCTATTCAGGCGGTGGCGTGGTGGGGTGGACGGAGGACGCCACGGCGACGGCCAACCTGGAGTGCTGCGTGTACGCTCCGACCTGGATTGAGATAGAAAAGACAGATAATGATCCCCACTACTTCGTGTCGGGTCCGGGGCAGAAGACACTTTCCAAATGCTTCTACAATGAAACGGCCGAGGAGTCGGTGCTCACGGCCGAAGGAACGAATTGGGGGGTGTATTATAACACGGATGACCTATGGAGTTATCTGGGCTGGAAGAGAGGCATCAAGCTGCCCAAAGAGGTTGTAGTCGAGTTCGCCTCCATAGAGGATCCTGTGTTCAAAGACGTGATTATTGAATCAGGGAATACGTCCGTCGTGAACTTCGACGGCGGTCAGTTCATCGGCTCATACAGTCCCTTCGCTGATATCAGCGGGCTGCTGCTGGACGACCATAATCCGGATAACGGCGCCTGCCGTGCCGCCCTCAGTCTCAGCAGGGCCTTCGAGGGCTGGTACACCGACGATGCGCTGACTACGCCCGTCACCACCATCCCCTTTACCTCCAATGGCACCGTGAAGCTCTATGCCAAGTGGAGTATATTAGCGGGCGACGTGAACGGCGACGGACTGGTGACGATTACCGACGCGGCGGTGCTGATGGACTATCTCAAGACGGGCCTGGAACCTGCGGGTTTCGTTAAGGCGGCAGCCGACGTGGACGGCAAGCCTGGCATCACCATGAGCGATGCCGTGGCTATCTTGGAAATGATATTGAATGGCTTACCCTAAAGCGTTTAAACTAAGGGCGTATTCATAAATAATCAAAAAAAGTGCGGGGAATGTGCTTGAATCTAAAATAAAATGCCTACTTTTGCAGTTTGTAAGTATATAACTGACAAGAAAAGCATTTATGAAGAAAAAAATCCAGTTTAGTCTCGTCTATCGGGACATGTGGCAGAGTTCAGGCAAGTTCCAGCCCCGCAAGGACCAGTTGGAGCGCATTGCCCCGGTGATCATCGATATGGGCTGCTTCGCCCGAGTGGAAACCAATGGTGGCGCCTTTGAGCAGGTGAACCTGATGGCGGGTGAGAACCCGAACCTCGCCGTGAGGGCCTTCTGTAAGCCCTTCAACGAGGTGGGCATCAAGACGCACATGCTCGACCGCGGTCTGAACGCCCTGCGAATGTATCCCGTGCCCGACGACGTGCGCGCGTTGATGTATAAGGTGAAGCACGCCCAGGGTGTGGACATCACCCGTATCTTCTGCGGACTGAACGACACAAGAAACATCATCCCCAGCATCAAGTGGGCGAAGGAGGGCGGTATGACGCCACAGGCTACACTCTGCATCACGACCTCTCCCGTGCATACCGTCGAGTATTACTCAAGGATTGCTGAGGAGGTGATCGCCGCAGGTGCGGAGGAAATCTGTCTGAAGGATATGGCCGGTATCGGACAGCCCGCTATGCTCGGCGCCCTGACGAAGGCCATCAAGACAAAGCACCCTGACATCATCGTGCAGTATCACGGTCACTCTGGCCCAGGCCTGTCGATGGCCTCGATCCTCGAGGTGTGTAACAACGGTGCCGACGTGATTGACACCGCCATCGAACCGCTGTCGTGGGGTAAGGTGCATCCGGACATCATCTCCGTGCAGTCGATGCTGAAGA
>JAEEGI010014660.1_pt1 | contig 16448 bp, 4 predicted proteins | sample 8958751 | NCBI WGS metagenome assembly JAEEGI01 (sample SAMN16246545, study PRJNA631951) | gut metagenome | biome: gut microbiome; feature: rumen; material: KS-attached | host: Bos | place: Iran: Karaj | collected 2018-10
TTAAAAGTTTTTCCCGTGCCTTCACCTTTAAGCTCATAATTGTTCTCATCGAACCTGTAATAGTCTCCTCTTAAGCTCGATACATGAACAAGCCCCTCGCACGTATTTTCAAGCTCGACATAAATGCCCCAGCCGGTAATGCCGCTTATAACACCTTCATAGATCTCATAAAGATGCTGCGACATATATTCAGCCTTCTTGTGCTTTTCAACTTCACGCTCGCACTCTTCGGCTCTTCTCTCGTTACTCGAGCAATCTTTTGCCACGGTATCGAGTATCTCGTCGTAATGCGCTATCTTGCGTTCTTCAAGCCTTCCGCGAAGATAGTCTTTTATTATCCTGTGGATCTGCAGATCCGGATATCTTCTTATAGGAGACGTGAAATGGCAATATCTGTCGCAGGCAAGTCCGAAATGACCCGTACACTCCTTTGAGTAACGGGCTTTCTTCATACTGCGAAGCGTAAGCCTTGAGATGAGCGCCTCCTCGGGACTGCCGTCTATGGTACAAAGAAGCTTCTGCACCTCCTTGGGATGTATCTCATCGGCGCCTTTTCTCAGATGATATCCAAAATTCTTAATGAACATGCGAAGCTTTTCAATCTTCTCCTCATCGGGTTCCTCATGAACACGATAAAGAAAAGGCATCTCAAGCCAGTAAAAATGTGAAGCTACCGTCTCGTTTGCGGCAAGCATGAACTCTTCTATGAGTTTTGTGGCGGCGTTTCGCTCATAAGGCTTTATACCGATACATTTTCCGTTATCGTCTATTATAAGTTTGCTCTCCGAAAGATCAAAATCGATCGAACCGCGCTTTTTGCGTTTATTACGTAATATCCCGGCAAGCTCGTTCATCTTGTCAAACATTTCGACAAAATCGGCGTACTCGGTCATGGTTTCTTCGTCCCGGTCTGTAATGATCTTATTGACGAGCGTATAAGTCATGCGTCTGTCGACATTGACCACGCCCTCAACGATCTTATAATCAACGACCGTACCGGTACTGTCGATATCCATTATACAGGAAAGACAAAGCCTGTCCTCGCCGGCATTTAATGAACATATGCCGTTTGAAAGCGTATGCGGGAGCATGGGAATAACGCGATCCGCCAGATAGCAACTCGTGCCTCGGTCGTATGCTTCGTGATCGAGCGCAGAGTTTTCCTGAACGTAGTTCGATACGTCCGCGATATGAACTCCGAGCCTGTAGTTATCTCCCACCATCTCAAGAGAAACGGCGTCGTCTATATCCTTCGTGTCTTCTCCGTCTATCGTGACCATCAAAACGTCTCTTAAGTCAGTGCGGCCTTCCATATCGGCTTCCGACACAGGTTTAGCCACCCTTTCCGCCTGATTTAGCACCTTCTCGGGGAAAGTATCGGGAAGTCCCATTGCCTTAACGATCGAAAGCACATCGACACCCGGATCGTTCACGTGACCGAGTATCTCGGTAACTTTGCCCTCGGGTTTATGTCTTTCGTCGCCGTAGGAAGTAAGTTCCACAACGACCTTGTGTCCCGTGACCGCACCTTTTGAGTGCTCAGCGCTTATAAATATATCGTCGGAAAGTTTGGAATTGTCGCATACCACAAAACCAAAACCTTTCGAAGATGCTTCGTAAGTTCCCACGATAACGTTATTCGAACGCTCATCTATCCTGACAACTCTCGCAACACCGCGCCCCGTCTTTGACTTAGGCTTAACTACTTCTATCGTAACGGTGTCGCCGTGCATGGCATTCATGGAATCTTCCTTAGGTACAAAGAAATCTTCAGCCAGTCCTTCAACTTCCACAAACCCGAAATCGGAACGCGTTCCGACATATTTGCCACTAAATACGGGATATTTACTCTTTATCCGTCCTTTGTAAGCGCCCGAAGAGGTAAGATTGTTCTTTACTTCCCCTTTGGAAGCCTCACCTTCTTTTGAAGACTCTTCTTTAAGCATTAACTTGCCACGCTTGGTACACTCGATCGAGCCTTCGTTTATAAGCTCGTCTACGATCGAATCAAACTCGGGACGGTTTTCGTCCGTTACCTGCATAAAAATGGCAAGCTCTCGTCTTCGCATCGGAACATACAAAGAGTCGTTAAAGAGCTCCAATATTAACTTTTTTCTTTTCTCTCTGTCTGAACCGTGCATATATTTACTATAAGGTAAAAAAAGACCACTCTCTTGGAGTGGTCTCTGATTACTAAAACTTACTGATATTTAATATCGCCGCAAGTACGATGAATGAAACCGCAAGCCACTTTGTGACTTTCATGAGTACGCCTTCCATCGAACGGCCTTTAGCCTTGCCCCAGTATGTCTCGGCTGCACCTGCAACCGCTCCAAGCCCTGCGGACTTGCCTTCCTGCATAAGTACTACTACCAAAAGTGCTATAGAAACCACTATAAATAATATTGTCAAAACTACTCTTAATGCTGCCATAGATTTCCTCCTAATTGCATCAGCAAACATGATAATATCATATAACCGGGCTCATTTCAAGCACTTTCTTTGAGCCTTTTTACTTAACGATAAGGCTCTTTCCGGTCATCTCTGCGGGTTGTGTCTCACCCATGCACTCGATAAGAGTGGGAACTATATCCGCAAGGCATCCGCCCTCACGAAGTTTAACATCACCATAGTTAACAAGTATGAAAGGAACGGGGTTCGTGGTATGAGCCGTGAAAGGTTCACCCGTTTCGTAATCAATAAGCTGCTCACAGTTACCGTGATCGGCACAGATGAACATTACACCGCCGACTTCCTTTATAAACTCAACAACTTCGCCTACACACTTGTCAATGACTTCAACAGCCTCGATCGCTGCGTTAAGCACGCCCGTGTGACCTACCATATCGGGGTTTGCAAAGTTACAGATGATAACGTCATAAACAGCAGATCCGTCTTCGTTCTTTGCTGTAATAGCCTTTGAGAGCTCATCACATACCGTGTAAGCGCTCATACGAGGTTTCTTGTCGTAAGTGGGAACATACTTGGGTGAATTGACAAGTATTCTGTCTTCGCCTTCATTGGGCTTTTCCACACCGCCGTTAAAGAAGAACGTAACATGTGCATACTTCTCGGTCTCTGCGATACGAGCCTGCTTCATGCCTTTGGCTGCAAGCCATTCTCCGAACGTATTGGTGATCTCTACCTTGTGGAACGCAACATCCTTGTTGGGGATGGTAGGATCGTAATCGGTAAAGCATACATAAGTAACATCAAGTCTTTTTCCGCGCTCAAACTTATCAAAATCATTATCACAGAAACAGTGCGTGATCTCACGTGCACGGTCGGGACGGAAGTTAAAGAAAATGATCGAATCGCCGTCTTTGATCGTTGCTACGGGAGCACCGTTTTTCTTAATTACGGTAGGAACCACAAACTCATCGGTAACATCCTTGTCGTAAGAATTCTGAATAGCTGCTACAGCGCTGTCTGCCTCAAGACCTTCGCCCTTTGTAAGCGCATCGTAAGCAAACTTAACACGATCGTAGTTGTTATCACGGTCCATTGCATAATAACGGCCCGAAACGGTAGCTATCTCTCCAACACCGATCTCAGCCATCTTGGCTTCGAGCTCTTTTGCATACTCAAGTCCGCCTGTGGGAGGTGTGTCACGTCCGTCAAGGAAAGCATGAACATAAACCTTCTTAAGTCCGTTTCTTTTTGCAAGCTCCAAAAGTCCGTAAAGATGTGTGTTGTGCGAATGAACACCGCCATCGGACAAAAGTCCGTACATATGAAGTGAGGAATCCTTTTCCTTACAGTTGTTGACAGCCTTTAAGAGCGATTCGTTCTCAAAGAAAGTTCCGTCCTGGATCTCTTTTGTGACTCTTGTAAGCTCCTGATATACTATACGTCCGGCACCCATATTAAGGTGTCCGACTTCCGAGTTACCCATCTGTCCGTCGGGAAGGCCAACTGCCATTCCGCTCGCATTTCCTTTTACAAAAGGATATTCCTTCATAAGTCTGTCCATCACAGGTGTCTTAGCCTGTGCGACAGCATTGCCTTCTACCTTATCATTAAGGCCGTAGCCGTCAAGTATCAATAAAACTACAGGTTTCTTTGCCATAATCAATCTCCTTTTATATGTAATAAGCGGCACAAAGAAAAAACCGCCGAAAATAGCCATGTGTGATTATACACTCTATCAATTAAAAACACAAGAAAGTTAGCCGTGTGCAACTTTCTTTATACATTAAATGAGGCTCCCTTACGGGAGCCTCAAGTTAAATCATTAAATCTTTACTTTGTGTTTCTTTTTGTAGTAGATACCGCCGCTTACTCCGACAAGCAGAGCGATCGAAACGAGTATGTACAACAGAACACCGTTTCTCTGGTCCTCATCCTTAGGCTTCTCGGCTGTAGCATAACCACCGTATACACCGAAGTCTCTGATCGCCAGTCTGTCGTTCTCCGACTTGTAATCCTTAGAATTAAGGAACTGGTCCATATCAATAATCTCATATGTACCGGTCGACTGATTGTAAACAGTCATAAGGCGTTTTTCGGTTGTGACCGCATCGGCAGTTTCGGTCGATTCGGAAACTTCTTCACCCTCTACATCGTTCTTAACCGATGCAGGTGCCTTTCCTACAGATACACCATCCGTAGTTCCGTCGTCTTCGGGAGCCAGCATTGAATGCTCAGCAGGTGTGTCGGCTGCAGCTACGCCGCTGTTTGCAACTGTGCTTGAACCGTCACCGCTTGCTGTTGTGTCATCATAAGGTACGACGTCGGGTGACTTCTTGGAAGGATTGTTATCCTTTGCGTCAATCTTATTCTTGCCCGTTCCTGTTGCATCGTCAGAAGAAATATTCTTATCCTTCGCACTTGAATTAGCTTCAAGATCAGGTTCAGGAAGTCCGTCGTCTTCATCTCCTGTGCCCATGGATGAACCGTCAGCCTTTGATGTACCGGCCTTAGAGGTGCTTCCGCCCTCTTCGGATGCTTTAACATCACCTGTACCGCCTGTTTCGGAATCGGAACCCTGACTTGCGGTTGTACCCTTGCCAAGTCCCAATCCGTTTTCTGCTGCGTCTCCGTCTGCAACGGATCCGTCTGCGGGGTTCTCGGTATTGCCGCCTATTGCAGGTGTCTTAAGCTCATCGGGATCACTCTTCTTATCCGAAGACAATCCGGTGTCATCGCCCTTAAGCGTAGTCTCTTCTCCGGCCTTCATTGCTTCATCTTCGTCGGCGAATTTCTTTTCACCGGATTCAGAAGTTGCTTTAAGCAAGTTATCGGTAGAGTTTCCTTCGATCGTATCACCTTCATTGACACCGAAAGCAAACGACTGAAGTCTGTCGGGTGAACCGGCAAAATCTGCTACCTGTTGCGTTGCCGCATATCCTGCGGGAGCAGACGAGAGTTTCGACTTTTCTTCGTTAAGATATACCTTAACATAATCAAGTAACGACATCTCGTTCTTGATCGAATTGTCAAACAGGTATTTGCCTGTCATGTAGTTAAATCCGACTATGCCGCCATTCTGATACTCAACAAGTATAAACGGAGCGGATGTTTCGAAGTTGTTCGTCATATAGACGATACCGCCACGCTTAAAGTCCTTGGGAACATTAATGTCATCGCCCTGATAGAGGTCGATCATTACACCGTCGGTACCGAGCACGTTCAGGTATTCTTCACCGTTGATTGAATATAAAACAACACTGTCTTTAATATTCTCGACTGAAGAGTGGATCATCGACACATTTCCGTTCTTGCTCTTAAGAATCTGAGAGTCTCTGTCAAATGCGTCTTCTCCGTCACCGATCGCTGAGTAATTATAATACGTTTTGATAAAGCTGCCGTTAAGTATAAAGCTTTCGAGTGGCTTGCTGTTATCAAGAAGTTCGATCTTCTTGCTTTCGGTATAACGGGTTTCTCCGCTTGTAAAGTCAACTATACCGCCGTTTCTTAACAGACCGCGTCCGTTATAGATATTTACGAAATCGCCCGCAATAAGCTCTGCGGAATCGTCCGATCCGCCGGCGTCATCGCTTGCGTTGGTACCGTAACCTCTGTTAACACCGCCGTTGGTAATATAATAGTAAGCATTACCGTAAGTCATTACGTGTCTTGCAAGCTGAGTAGGTCTGTAGATGTAAATCTCATCATACTCTTCTTTTGCGGCTTCGCTGTTATCGGTATCATCCGGTGTATCTGTGCCTTCAGAATTCTCAGCGTTTTCATCATTTTCTTCATCGTCAATGACAATCTTAACGGTATCGGAATGGAGATATGAACCTTTTTCAAGGATATCTTCAATCTCAAAGTCAACGCCAAGCACAAGACCCTTGGTCTCGTTATCGCTTATAAACTCTCCGACCTTGGCATAACCGTAATCGATCCTTATCTTCTTGGCAAAATCGTAATTTAATGTATAAACTCTCTTGTCGACAAGCGTTGATACTAAAGGTTCAAGTTCGTTTCCGTAGTAAACCTTAAGGTATGTCTTGTAATATGCATTACCTGACAGTGCATCTGCGGCAAATTCGATATTGATCTTATCCGCATCGGAAGTATAAACTACCGGCTTTGATACATTAGGCGCACCCATGGGACGGGCAGCCATAAACTTTCTTGCTCTCGTTATTACTTTTCTCGGAACAGGAAGATTCATTCCCTTTCGTACCTGATATTCCGTAAGAAGATCGGATGCAGTGTTATTATTCAGATCATTTACCCTAACATGAGGCAGATAACTAGTTCCGACGTTTGCGCTGTTTCCGTTTTCGGTTCTATAACCGTAAGTTCCTGCTGAATAAGGAGACGGATATGTCTTTGTATCCTTGGTAAGAATAACCGAATACTTACCTCGCCACATAGGATTGTTACTGTTGCCGTTAGTAGTATGACCCGTCCACTGCAAACTGTAATAAGGTCCGTGAGTATCAAGATCGTCAGCCGAAACAAGTCTTACGTTAAGACTTGCTGAAGCATTTGCTTCAATAGCGTTGTATGCACTATTAGCCTGAACAGTATTACCGTAAGGAAGATATCTTGCAGGTACACTTGCCGAAGTAACAATGCTCTGTGCAAAAGTACTTGTACTCTGAGCCATTTCGGGAGCATCCGCCATCTTAAGTTCCGTGATGGGCGTCTGTACATCGGCTATATCAAATATAGTTCCGTTCCAGAAGAAGGTCATTGTAGCCTTATCAACATTTGACAGATCATCCAAAACATTATAAGGAGAACCGGCGTTGGAAGTACTTGCTTTTCCTTCAAAACCGTCCAAGTTTCCGGCAAATGCATATGCATGAGTTCCGTCGGTTGTCATGATAACCGATGCAAGACCCATATTTCTGTACGTATATGCTGCCTCGTTAGCGCTACCGGTTCGAATAAGATTGTTTCTTGCGGTTGCTCTACGTCCGCCGTTAGCAGCGGCATCAGTATTGGCTACACTTGCCATTGATACGTATCCGGTAAGACCACCGGCATAATCCTTTGCCTTTACCATACCTGCGAAATAATCGTAATACATGGTGGCAGTTGAATAACTATAGTTATCCTTTCCACTTATCTGTGTAACCAGATAGTTATTTCTATATGCGCCCGAAATACCGCCCGCATAATATTCGGTTGCGATAACGTTCGCATTTGAATAACTGTAACTTACATTTGTTGTATAATGATAACCTACTACACCGCCGACATATGAACGTCCCTTTACAACATACTCGGGAAGAGCTTCCGGTGAATCAGAAGATTCAGGAGTAGCATAATAGAAGCATCTGCTTATGGAGTTGTTTGCATAACCTGTAACACCACCGACATTATCATAATCGGGAGCGTTAATTATTACATTGTAACAGGTTGACATGTTAACGGGGTAATAGTTGTATCCCGTAACACCTCCGACATTTTTAAGCGTAGTTGTGGCAGGCAATGTCTTTTCAATATCGATCATTGAGTCTTCAACCTTACAATAATTCATTGAAGCGCTCGCAGACTGATATCCGACACTAAGGCCCACGAAACCGTGGTTTTGAAGCTTAATAAGCGTATTCTTTGTTACGTTGTATTGGTTCTCATAGGAGTTCTGTCCCGCAATACCGCCGACATAGTTAAATGACGTTTTGTTGTCGTATTCCTTTGCGGTTACCAATGTATTGTAACAATGACAATCCCAGTTTGCTGAAGCAGTATAACCGAACATACCGCCTATGTTGCTTGCGACACCTTTAACTACTATACCGTTTACAAGAAGTGCAACATGCGTTTCTGCAGAGTCATATCCGGGATCGGTCGTTTTAAGTGTTCTGTTAACTCGTACACGGCTTGCCGAAGAATTGGGCTTACTGCCAAGCCAATATACATCGGTGTATCCGATAAGACCTCCGATATACGTACTGCTCGTGTTACCGTTTCTGAACGTAACGTTTGTCGAAGATGTATCGGTATAACCGTTTATAGGAACAGGAGTACCTGTCAATTCAACATCGGTAAAGTAAGCACCGGTCTTACTTGCCGTTCTTCCGGGAGTAAACGATCCAACAATACCACCGACTCTTCCGCCGTTATTCGATTCAACGGTGAAATCTTTGGCTCTGATATGTTCGAAGTTTGCTTTTCCGGCATTACCGCAAAGACCTCCGACGTAACTGTTACCGTATACGTTTACGTTTTCAGCTATGATATTTTCAAAGTATGTATTACCTTTTGCATATCCGGTAAGTGCGCCTGCATAAGCCGAACCGCTTGCATTTCCGCCCGTAACTACAGGATTGGTGTACGGATGGCCGTCGGAATTGGAGAAATTACCGATAGTAACATTCTTTAAGGAAATCTTTCCCTTATTATTATGCTCATCATCAGGATCCACAGTGGCGGGATCATATTTACCGAAACATCCGCCGTTCTGATAACCTATAAGGCCGACATAAGCACTTGTACCGGTACAAGTTACCGTTACGTTTTTAAATTCGACGTCGTATACCGCACCCGAAGAAACACCGATTAAACCGGTACATTCTCTGCCTCCCGATTTAACCGAACAATCTTCAAATCTCAGATTTGAAAGTTCGGAATTCAGTCTGAGAATAAGGTTCGTATTTGATGCATCAATATGTATATTTGATAACTTGATGATTCCCGAACCATTATCTTTTCTTAAACCGCGAAGACGCCCAATCTTAACGTTCTTGTTGTAATTATATGAATCACCGAAATCGATATCATTGATTATATTGTAGTTTTCGTAATCGCCAAAATTTCTTTCTTCCGATAACTGTTCATTCCATGTCCGCTTATTATAGATATCGGCATACAAGGTAAGCGGAACACGAACCGGATTGGCACTGTAATCACTTGTACCGACAACACTTCCGTCAGCGCTCTTATAACTTATGGAAGTAAGCATATAACTGTCAAGGTAGTGTTGCTGCTCTCCATAAATATATGTTACGGGTAATCTGGTGTTACCGCTTGCAAATGGACCAACATCATCATATCCGTGATCGATTCCCGGATGAGTATTAAGTTTTTCGATATTATAGCCGGTTATGATATATCCGTCCGGTCCGGAAAGGTCAAAGGTTATATGACCGGAAACGGAACTGTCTTCACTTACGTATACCGCATTTACCGTAATAAGATTATTCTGAACCTTAATAAGACTGAGGGGCGTATCCGGCTGGAAGGGCATTTCAACCGTTGTTCCGTAGTAGTAAAGCGTAGGAAGCTTTTCTGAAGCCGCTTTGGAATAATCATATGCACCGGCATCCATATTAAGTATCGACTGATATGTGGAAGGATCTTTTGCCTGATCATAGGTAATTAAACCAAGAGTATTCTTATCCCAGTTCTTAACCTTATCCTGAGGATAAAAAGAAGGATCACCCTTTATAAGAATTCCGCCTTCGTCAAACTTGGCATTGGTAATACCGTTAAAGAGCTGGAAGTCAGCGCCATAAAATACGCTTGCATAACCGCCCATATAACCTGTCGTATAAGACACATTTTCTGAATCGGTATTTACACAAAGCACATTTCCGAGAGCCACACCCGACATATTGTTACGATTGTCAAGGGGGGATTCAGACATATTCATACCGCCAACCATTCCACCGACTTTATCCTGATAAGAGGTAACATTTACTCTGGATATAAGGTTAGACATAACGTTACTGATATTGCCCGCCGTATGATATCCCACAATACCTCCGACATAGTTACCTCTGACTGTAACGTCACCGGTTGCATAAAGGTTATTAAGTACACTTGTACCGCTGTAACCGACAACGGCACCCGCACCGAGGCATGTACGAAGGTCATTTGCGTAAAGAACCGCATCTCTTACGAAACAGTTCTCAATATGAGCCGAATCCGCCCTGGCTGCAATAGCACCGAGTTTTGCTTCAGTGTTTGAATTGTTTGGTTCAGCGTATGTGAGTACGGGATTTGTAGCACTGCAGTTTTCTATAACAGAACCTGGCTGAGCATAGCAAACCAAAGCTGACAAATAATTACAGCCCGTGATCTTTGTATTATTGGCATGAACGTTTCTTACTTCTCCATAAAGCTGACCAATTGTACCATTATATGTTCTGCCCGGAACGTTAGCTACAAAATTATCAAGACAAAGGTTTGAAACAGAACCGTCAACTCTGTTAAACAGATAGGGGTCGTATCCTGTTCCGGCAAAGTTAATATTTTTGAGATGATATCCCTCGCTTACCTCATTTTGCTCAAGCGCAGCACCGCCATGTCCCTTTCCGCCGTCAAGTTTACCCGTGTATGCTTTGGTAACCTGAATTCTCGTACGCGCAATTCCTGCAAAATCGATATCATTTGCGAGTCTTGCGTTCTCATCAGGTTTCATAACAACATAGTCATACCACTCATCGGGATTATGAACCAGTCTGAAAAAGTCAACACTTAACAAAGCGTCCGACGTCACAGTCTGAACACCGTTACCCACGATTGCCGAAATGCTCTTAAACTTGTACAAAGAAACAAACTTCTGAGGATTGGATACGGTAATATATGTCGTGGTATAACCGTCCAACATCACTGTCTTATGATTATCATCCTCCAAAAGATCAACAGTAAGATTCTCTATTTCCACGCTCTTTATAGCCGCATTACGAGGGTTATTAAGGCGAAGCTTGATTATCGCAGAATCACCATCAGGACCGTAGGATTCAACCTCGGTGGAGACAACCTCTACTAGTCTGTTAATCTTCTTTTCCGGAAGCTCTATAAATTCCTGCTCGGGAAGTTCAGCATTTAAGATTACATGAGGATAATAACCTACTTCAACAGGCTGAGCATCAAATCCGGAACCTAAAAGTGAACCCTGGAAATTGTAATCGTAAAGTGAATCAAGCCCTATAGCGGTCTGTTTGGTGGCCTTCGGATAAACAGCATTATTATCGTTGTAATAATATACTTCATACTGTGTTGTCGTATTAGTGCCAAGAGCAGGACCCGGTCTCTCATCATCAAACGTTTTTCCGCCGTAAGCCTGATTGTACATAGACTGTCCGATACCGTACATGTTTCTGGAACTGCCGGCAGCATAACCTATAACCGAACCGTACTGTGTATCATGATTCTTTGCCGAGTTCATATCGGGATTGGATATAACTACGTTAACAAGCGAGAAAACGTTGCTGGTCTGTCCTCTGGGATTCTGGTAACCAATAATACCACCCACATTGATGGCACCACCGACCGATATCGTGCTGGTAACAGAGTTGATATCCGAACCGTAAACATATCCGTTACGAACAATACCGTCGTTAAGATATACCAACAATCCGCAGTTTGACCTTGCGGTGAAGGTGGCCGATCCGTCTGCGGGATCGTTCTTAATGACAAATCTTTCAATTATTCCGCTGGCTGCATTACGACATGCAACTAGTCCGTAAGAAGTATTCTGAAGACCTGTACCGCCGGTATAATGAACCATTATGTCATGAATATGTCCGTAATTGTGACGAACCAATATACCTGTATCATAAGATCTTGTCGTTGAATTATCTGAAAACTCAAATACTGCATTATATATTTCAGCTTTGGGACTCAAGTTTCCGAACATTGCGCCTTCATTTTTATATTTATTCTTATGAAGAGTATATCCCTGGAAATCGATCTCACCTCTGAATGTACCTACTATACCGGCACTGGGGAGCGTAGCTTTAACATTTCCGTTTGAATCAAGGTCCACATCATCCATATCAATATCTGCGGTTACAACAAAACGTCCCGAGGGATTGGCCTTAACTTTTGCGATAAAGTCTTCCGCACTGGATATCTCACGGATAATATCTTTGGAATTGAACTCCAAAGTATCAAGAATGAGCTTATTGTTGTTTATATAGACATAGAGCGTCATCTTGTATTTAATGTCACCCTTGTCAACAAACCATGAGGAAGTCTTGTTTATGGTGTTGGTACTCTGAACATAGGGATGATCGGTGACCTTTGTGAGGGAAGTGTCATAAGACGATGTAATATCTACACCGTTTCTTTCCACATCAATATAGTATTCATCATTTTCAAGTCTTCTTTCATTATCGTAAATGATAACTCTAGTATCTGCTCTTAACTTGTCGGCAGTCGAATCATTAAGACTCAATAACTTGATGTTACCCGAAATATCGATATTTTCATTAAACTCTTCTACGTGGATGAGTTTGTTCGATTCAAATGTCGAGTTATCGTAACCGAGATTGTACTCTACGGCCACGAAATTCATCTTAAATGTCTCATTGGCATCGAGACCTGTAAACTCATAGTAAATAGGAGCATCTGTATTCTTGGGAACACGAATTGCTTTAACAAGATGAAGTTTTGAATCGTAGAGGTTAACCACTACAACGTGACCCGAATTACCTGTAATGGCTTCATCCGGATCGCTTATCTGAATCTTGCAACGTAAAGTTCCGGCTGCAAGTAGTTTTTCGGTAACACTTACTATAGGAGTTTCACGCATCGTCTTAAACGATGAACGCGTGAGTGTTACGTTCATGTCATATTCTTTATTGTTGTAAACGGCATAGATAGTAGGCGTAATACTGTAGTTTGTCATGCTCTCCAGATAGTAAGCAGGCATAGACTGAACCACATTCTTATCCTTTAAATCTTTATAACCGATAACCCGATTCTTATCTGCATCGGAAAGATTATCACCATGATCAAAATACTTAGTATCCATCGAAATGGACGTTACAGGTGAATAAACCGTTGAATGGTCACGCTCATATCCGGTGAACGAATTCATGGCATCGTCATCGAAGGCTATTGCGGAATGAACGCCTGGATTTTCACCTTCGTTTGTATCGATAGTAAACAATATCCTCGATAACAATTTTTCAAGCTGATCGTCAGTACGTTCTTTATTGAGCGAATAAATAATATTCGCGCCATGTGACGTAATATTGGAAATATCTACATTGATATAGATGTTACCAAGAGATGACAATGTGGCTGACTTAAACGTGATATCTGCAATCTGATCATGATAGATATCGCCCCTGTTGTTATCAAGGTTATAATCCGCCAAAAGATATCCATAATACTTGGTGTTTAAATCTATTACATCTGTCGTAATAGGAAAATCACTAACGGATATTCCGCCTTCTGAATCAACACTTATATAACTTGAATCAACCTGTTTAACAAAATGTATCGATCCTTCATTATCCTGACCAAAATTTACTCTTGACCAACTGTTATCAATATATGCGTTAACATCATCCCAGATTCCGTTTTCATAGTTATCGATCTTCTTCGTGGAAAGAACGAAATATACATCTCTGTCGCCTGAAGCACCACCTTCGGGTGCAATAGAAGACTTGTCGGGATCCATAATATTGATCGTAAACTGAGTATCTGCGATCTTATTTGTAACCAACTCAATGGAACCCATAGGACGTGACTTACAGGTTCTGAAAGTGCCGGTATTGTTTACCAAAGTAAGGTCGTTACCAAAGAAATCCTTGGCGGTGATCTCATATGTGTATTCGGACTTGGGTTCAAGATTGGGGGCTGTATCAAATATTACAAGAGTTCCCTTCTTAAACGTACCGATCGTTGATGCATCAAGAGCAGAAACATAATCCTTTACGCCTTTTTTAGCGGTAAGAACAACAGCCTTGGGATCGATACCGTAAACGGCTTCTTCGTCGGAAGATGCATCATAAGTAACATTCACTATCTCTGCGTATCTATCGTAGAAATAAGGAATGTCCATATATTTGATTCCGTTTTCTTCACCTGTCCTAAATACAATGTTACCGATCGAAGAAAGTGAACCTGTTGTAACAAAAATATCAGAAGCTACAGACTCAACGACTCTTTCATCGTACTCATCGAGATACGTAAAGAATACATTGATCCTGTATTCGGTATCGGGTTTGATACCTCCGTTACCTGCGGTAACTGTTCCGCCCGTCGAGGTAAAGCTTCTGTAGGCAAGTGTCTCTTTTCCACTCGGAAGCTGCTCATAAAATTCAAGCTGAACTCTTCTTAACTTATCTATTCTCTGAGCGGGGTCATCTACCTCAACATCAACAAGAATACGATATACTCTTGCATCGGTTCCGACAACTTTTACGGTAGGCTTAACATAATCGGGAATAGGTTCTTTATCTGCAGGTTTTACTTTATCGGGTCTTAAACTGTCGGGTCTGACACCTCTTTGATCTTGTGCGTCCGAAGAACCGGCACCGCCACGCTTTGCAGCGCCGCCACCGCCGCTGCTTGACTGCTGGCGCGGAGCTCTGGGAGGACGAACTTTACCTTCTTTGTCATCTTTTTCTTTATCTTCTTCAAGAGTACTCTCATCGGCATCTGTACTTGAAGGAGTATCGTCAATTACGATTGGAGGGATGGAAACCGGAGGTTCGTCTACCACCGGCTCAACATTATTCTTTTCCGGAACGTCATAGAGAACACGCAAATTAATGAGCAACTGTTTATAAGTAAGTTCCTCATCTCCGACCGTTACCGGTGCATCCGGACGTATATTGTCGATAACTTTGCATGTTACCGATTCATCGTCTACTTCACAGTAAGATAAATAGCTCTCCGTAAAATAGATCATACTGTTCATGGGGATATGCTTCTCGGTTCCCTGACTTATTGAGAATGAACCTAAGTTTACAAAGAAACCGTTTTTAAGACCGGCGAAATAGTACTCATCGTCTGCAGCTCTTTCACCGCCGGGGTTATAAGATACTTTCTCGCTGACGGTCAAACCGCTGTAAGTGGAAAATCTCTCATACTTGGTGTTGAAGAGCGTAGCGGTATCGTCCAAAAACCATACACCGGAACCGCCGTTTATAAGAAGCGGGAAAGAAAGGTCGACTTTAGTCTTCTTCCCTTCACCCATATAATAGGAGTTGCCTCTTGAATAGATATAATCAAGCACGTTAAAAGAATAAAGATCAGCGCTTTCAACCCGTTTTTCATCATTAGGGTCGGCAAGCAGCATGGTCCTTACCGTTTTGTCTTCAATGGCATAACCATTGTAATCGACCTGCATATATGTTTTAAATCTTGTCTGTAAAAGGAGCAATGCAACTATAACTGCCGCTCCGATACCAAACCATATCTTCTTCATGGCGTCCCCTTATAAACTATTTCATTTCTATTACAGGAATCGTTTCTACTGCTGAATATAACAAATATTCATTATTGTCATAATAAATAACGTCTTTGGACAGGCTCAATTTGTAACCTGAGTCAAAAGAAGCCGTAACATCTATATCACTGATACCTATGACTTTGTCTTCATCGGTCTCGCTGTTATGATATTCAACATTTTGAGCATATTTTACATTCACATAAGAAAGTGCCGGAAGATCGATCTCCATCGTCGATCCTATCATCAATTTGCCCGGCTCCAAAAAAACATAAAGATCGCTACCGTCATACAAGAAGCCACCATAACTCTGTGCAGACTTCTTGCCCGAAGTATAGGTGATCCTGCCCGAACTTTCGGAAACAGTTGTGAAATGATTGATCCTTTTAAGTGACATTCCGGCTTTGGGAGTCATTAAAAGCATATCGCAGGGTATAGTGATCTTTGTCTCATCCTTATACAGAAGCGGCATATCCACAACATCACGTTTTCCGATATCACCGTTTGCGGTGATCCCTTTTTCTTCGCTTCTGAAGACATCTGTTGCACTGTATTTAAGCTCGCTTCCACCAAAATACTGATGCACTTCGGTTTTGGGTCTGTAAGCCGAAAGGCCCTCAACGTACCAATATACAAGCAAAACAAGGAGCAGCAGCAATACACCCGCCACCCCCAGCTGTATCATCGTTATGGCTTTAGCCTGTTTTTTTCTCATATTCATTCCTGAGTAATCCTCTTTTCATCACGACTGCTCACTATATTCAATATACATCCGGCCATATCGTACAATGCGTACAAAATAAGGAATATAGCCAAAAATGCAAGGGCGATAACTATCTTTACATCAAAC
>JAEEGI010014661.1_pt1 | contig 16448 bp, 15 predicted proteins | sample 8958751 | NCBI WGS metagenome assembly JAEEGI01 (sample SAMN16246545, study PRJNA631951) | gut metagenome | biome: gut microbiome; feature: rumen; material: KS-attached | host: Bos | place: Iran: Karaj | collected 2018-10
TCGTTGTAACCGGCACCGACTCTTTTCATTGTAACCGGCTTGATGGCAGAGTCTGTTGAGATAAGACATTTCAGATATTCGATCGCCAGTATGTTATTGGGGGACGAAACAAGTTCCGACAGGTCTGTCATTTCAGGGTAGTAATCAATAAGTGCTTTAGCTCTTGCGGCAGGGAAAGCATTACCTGCCTTCAGATATTTCTGCAGGAGTTTCTTGTATTTATTCGGTTCTTCAACAAGTAAAGATGCAATCTTGTTCAGGCTTTCGAGAGTACCCGCTTCGCTTCCGAAGGAAAGGAAATTGATAAGCCCTGTATTTTCAAAAAGTGAAATGGCTCCCTTGGCATAGTATTCGGCAGATGAAAGAGAGTATACGGGGGGAATCTGTATTACAAGATCCGCGCCTTCCGCAAGTGCGCTCGCAGCTCTCGCATATTTATCGATCATGGCGGGAGCACCTCTTTGTACGAAGTTGCCGCTCATGGCAACTACGATGTAATCTGCACCCGTAAGCTTTTTTGTTTCTTCGACGTGATAATTATGACCGTTGTGAAACGGATTATATTCCGCAATGATGCCCGCTGTTTTCATTAAATTCTCCTGATGGATGGATCTTTTTGATTCTGTTATCAAAAAAAGTCTGCTAAAAAATTAACAAATTTAGCGTGGATTGTATGTGAAATAATACAAGAAAATGATGGACGATTTCTTGTCCGCGATATCTTAATACAGTATAATATATCTGCCTGTTTATGGCAAAAAATTCATCAATCATTCTGCGCATGGCGCATCTAATTTAAGGAGTCTTTATGGCATATATTGATCAGATCAAAGAAAGAGCAAAGATCGATAAGAAGACGATCGTACTTCCCGAAAGCAATGACAAGAGAACTCTTCTTGCAGCTGCCGAGATCATCAAAGAAGGCATCGCAAATATCATCATGGTTGGTAACGAAGAAAAGATCCGTGACGGCGCAGGATGGCTCGAAGTCGATCTTGATGAAGTTACTGTTATTGATCCCGATACAACACCCAAGATGGAAGAGTACATCAATCTTCTGTATGAGACCCGTAAGTCAAAAGGCATGACTCTTGAAAAGGCTTCCGAGGTCCTTCACAAAGATTATCTTACTTTCGGAATCATGATGGTTAAAAATAATGATGCCGACGGTATGGTTGCTGGTGCATGTCATTCAACCGCAGATACATTAAGACCTGCTCTTCAGATCTTAAAGACAGCGCCCGGAGTAAAACTTGTTTCCGCTTTCTTCATCGTTGATACCGTATTTAAGGATATGGGTGAGAACGGTGCGTTTGTATTTGCCGACTGCGGACTTAATCAGGATCCCGGTCCCGAGGATCTTGCTGCGATCGCTGATTCTTCCGCAAAGAGCTTTAAACAGCTTGTAGGTCCTAAGCCTGTTATCGCAATGCTCAGCCACTCCACCAAGGGTTCCGCTAAGCATGCGCTTGTAGATAAAGTCGTAGAAGCAACCAAGATTGCCAGGGAGCAGTATCCTCATCTTGTAATTGACGGAGAACTTCAGACAGATGCCGCACTTGTTCCTCATGTTGCCAAGAACAAGGCTCCCGGCTCACCTGTTGCAGGTAAGGCGAACGTTCTTATCTTCCCCAATCTTGATGCAGGTAATATCGGATATAAGCTTGTTCAGCGTCTCGGCGGAGCAGAGGCATATGGCCCCATGCTTCAGGGTATTGCAAAGCCCGTTAACGATCTTTCCCGCGGATGCTCATGGGAAGATATCGTAGGCGTAGTTGCACTCACCGCCGTTCAGGCTCAGATTTCTCAGTAATATATCAGGAGATAAAAGATCATGAAAATATTAGTAATTAACTGTGGTTCTTCATCACTTAAGTATCAGCTTATCGACTCCGAGACTGAAGAGTGGCTTGCAAAAGGTCTTTGCGAGAGAATCGGAATCGACGGACGTATCGTCTATACTCCCGCAGGCGGAGAAAAAGAGATCAAAGAATCTCCCATGCCCGATCATACCAATGCCATCAAACTCGTTCTTGAATATCTTACCAATGATAAGACCGGTGTTCTTAAGAGCCTCGATGAGATCGGTGCGGTAGGCCACAGGATCGTTCACGGAGGAGAGAAGTTTGCTTCATCCGTTGTTATAAATGACGAAGTCATTAAAGCTATCGAAGAGTGTAACGACCTCGCTCCTCTTCATAATCCCGCTAACCTTATCGGTATCGATGCTTGCAGAAAGCTTATGCCTACTACTCCCATGGTAGCCGTATTTGATACCGCATTCCATCAGACCATGCCCGAGAAGGCATATCTTTACGGACTTCCCAATTCATATTATGAGAAGTACAAGATCCGCCGTTACGGCTTCCACGGAACTTCTCATTCATATGTATCCAAGAGATGTGCTGATGTTCTCGGTAAGAATTATGAAGACCTTAAGATCATCGTTTGCCACCTCGGAAACGGAGCTTCCGTATCCGCTGTTAAGAACGGAAAGTGCGTAGATACCTCCATGGGACTTACTCCTCTTGAAGGACTTATCATGGGTACCAGATCCGGTGACCTTGATCCCGCAATCCTTGAGTTCATCGCTAAGAAAGAAAATCTTGATATCACAGGTGTGATGAATATCCTTAACAAGAAATCCGGTGTTTACGGAATGAGCGGTGAGCTTTCATCCGATTTCAGAGATCTTGAAGATGCACACAATGCAGGAAATAAGCTTGCTACTCAGGCTCTTGAAGCATTCTGCTACAGAACTGCTAAGTATGTAGGTGCCTATGTTGCTGCAATGAACGGCGTAGATGCTATCTGTTTTACCGCAGGTATCGGTGAGAATGCAGGCATTGTAAGAAGCATGGTCTGTGAATATCTCGGATATCTGGGAATTACCGTTGATGAAGAGAAGAATAAGATCCGCGGTGAGGAAGTTATCTTCAGCACTCCCGATTCCAAGGTAAAGACTCTCATTATCCCCACCAACGAAGAGCTTGCGATCGCAAGAGAAACCGTGGCACTTGTTAAGTAAAAAAATTCTTGACATCATCGCTTTATTGTAATAAAGTGAATAAAAATTCATAGTAAACCGTTGAAGCGGAAATAAAGGCATGATAAGAACCTACAGAGAGACCGGATGCTGAGAAAGGTCGGTAAACTGCTTGTCAAATGGGCCGCTAAGGGCGCAGGGAAAGGGCATTTGCCTTAGTAATATGCGACGGGAACTCCCGTAACAGAGAAGGGGTATGTTGGTACCCGTAAAGAGGAAGTCTTAAGACTTCGAAGCAAGGTGGCACAGCGTTATATAACGCCCTTGTCTGATGATTTATCAGGCAAGGGCTTTTTTATTTTCCCGGAAAGGAGGAAGAAATATGAAACTGTACAGACGATGGCGACCCTACAGACGATGGCGCAGCCGTGATTTGAAACAAGTTGATCAATTTCTTTTTCCTAAAGGAGCATTATATGATTATCAATGAAGCAATCAAGAAACTTTCCAATAAAGAGGACATCGGATATGAAATGTCCAGAGATGTTATGTTTGAGATCATGAAGGGTGAAGCAAGTGACGTACAGAAAAGCGCTTACCTCGTATCTCTTTCAATGAAGGGCGAAACCATAGATGAGATCACCGGTTCCGCTGAAGCCATGAGAGCGATGGCTACCAGACTTAACACCGGTTGCGATACCCTTGAGATCGTAGGAACCGGCGGAGACAGATCTTTCTCTTACAATATTTCTTCAACATCTGCTTTCGTCATTGCGGCGGGTGGTGTTAAGATAACAAAGCACGGAAACAGATCCGCCTCCTCAAAGTCCGGAGCTGCGGATGTTCTGGAAGCACTCGGAGTCAATATCTCCATCGAGCCCGAGAAAAATGAAGAGGTTTTCAAAGATACCGGATATTGTTTTCTTTTCGCACAGAAATATCACAGTGCCATGAAATATGTAGGCCCCATCAGGAAAGAGCTTGGTATCAGAACCGTTTTTAATATTCTGGGACCTCTTACCAATCCCGCATATTCATCCAAGTTCATTCTCGGTGTCTATGACGAATCACTTCTCGAGCCCATTGCACAGGTTCTTATCAAACTTGGTGCAAAGCGCGGAATGGTTGTTTACGGCATGGAGAAGCTTGATGAGATATCATCAGTGGGACCTACTAAAGTAGTTGAGTTTGATGAAGAAGGAAATACCAAGAGATATACGGTTACTCCCGAGCAGTTCGGACTTCAGAAGAGCAATCCCGGAGATCTTACCGGAGGAACTCCCGAAGAAAACGCCGAGATAACAAGACGCATCCTTAAGGGTGAGGAAAGAGGACCCAAGAGAGACTGCGTACTTTTGAACGCGGGAGCGGGACTTTATATCGGAGGAGCCGCCTCATCAATGGAAGAAGGTATTAAGCTTGCCGCAGAACTTATAGACAGCGGAAAGGCTTATGCAAAACTTGAAGAAGTAATAAAGGATACAAATGCAGCCTAGAGCAGAAGCAAACATTTTAAATCAAATAGCGGAAAAGACAATAGAGAGAGTTGCGTCATATAAGGAAAATATAAGCCTCTCGGAAATGATGGCAAAAGCAAGGGCTTTAAACCCCGATACCGGTTTTCCTTTTGAAAACGCCCTGAGGAAGGAAAAGATGTCATTTATATGCGAGATCAAGAAGGCCTCCCCTTCAAAAGGGATCATCGCAGCCGATTTTCCTTTCCTGTCCATTGCAAAACAATACGAAAGTGCCGGAGCCGATGCAATTTCCGTTTTGACGGAGCCGCACTGGTTTTTAGGAAACGATTCGTATTTGACCCAGGTAAAACAAAACGTTACCATCCCGGTTTTAAGGAAAGATTTTACCGTGGATAAGTACATGATCTACCAGGCCAAGGTCCTTGGTGCGGATGCGATTTTACTGATAGTTTCGCTACTTTCCGATGAACAGCTTGCCGAATATCTTGATATAGCCGACGAACTGGGCCTGTCAGCTCTGACGGAATGTCACGAGGAAACTGAGATTGAAAAAGCCATCGGTTTGGGTGCCAGACTGATCGGCGTAAATAACAGAAATTTAAAAAATTTTTCCGTAGACCCCTTGAATGCTTTGTCGCTCCGTGATAAAGTGCCCCTCGGACTACTTTTCGTATCGGAGAGCGGCATCTCGGAAAGAGAGCAGGTAAAAGCACTGGAAGATGCAGGGGTAAACGCAGTACTTGTTGGTGAGACTCTGATGCGAAGCGACAATAAAAAGTTGTGTTTGAGACATTTAAGAGGCTTAGACTAATGAAGATCAAGATCTGCGGGCTTAGGACTCCCGGCGACGCTAATGCGGTAAATGATGCAATGCCAGACTTTGTCGGTTTTATTTTGACCGAAGGTTACAAGAGAACTGTCGATGAAGAGACGGTTAAGCTCCTTAATAAATTTATCGATCCCATGATCAGACGTGTGGGCGTTTTCGTAAATGACGACGCAAACAGGATCAAGAGACTCGTATATAACGGACTTATCGATATCATCCAGCTTCACGGTGATGAAGACGACGAATATATTAATGAACTTAAGTCCGGAAAAGGAAGCATCATCAAGGTATTTAAGGTAGACGATAAATTCGACCTTGCAAAGGCTGAAAAGTCACCTGCCGATATGATCATGTTTGATGCGGGCGAGGGAAGCGGACAGAAATTTGACTGGAGCAGGATCAAGGATTGTAAGAGACCCTTCATCCTTGCAGGCGGCCTCGGACCCGGCAATATCAAGGAAGCGGTTGATGCCCTTAAAGGCAGTCAGCTTTATGCCGTTGATATGAGCTCATCCGTAGAGGATAGCGGTCATAAAGATCCGGACCTTGTTATGGCAGCGGTTCAGGAGGCACATTCCGCCTAGGTCTTTTCCCGTATGAGAAAGGAACATTAATGAACAGTAAAGGCAGATTCGGAGAGTTCGGAGGTCAGTATATTTCCGAAACTCTCATGAACGAGCTTATTAAGCTCGAAGAGTGTTATAACGAAGCCAAGAACGATCCGGCTTTCAACGACGAATTACATTTTCTTTTGAACGAATACGCAGGCCGTCCATCACGCCTGTATTACGCCGCCAAGATGACAGAAGACCTGGGCGGTGCCAAGATTTATCTTAAGAGAGAAGATCTCAATCACACAGGTTCCCATAAGCTTAATAACTGCATAGGTCAGGCTCTTCTTGCGAAAAGAATGGGCAAGACCAGACTCATAGCAGAGACAGGCGCAGGCCAGCACGGCGTTGCGACTGCTACTGTTGCCGCGCTCCTTGGCATGGAGTGTGAGATCTTTATGGGTAAAGAAGACACCATCCGACAGGCTCTTAATGTCTATCGTATGGAGCTTCTCGGAGCCAAGGTCAATGCCGTTACCACAGGTACAATGACCCTTAAGGATGCTGTTAATGATGCCATGAAGGAATGGGCGGGAAGAGTTGATGACACTCATTATTGTCTCGGATCCGTTATGGGTCCTCACCCTTTCCCAACCATTGTCCGTGATTTTCAGTCCGTTATATCCAAGGAAGCCCGTGAGCAGATCCTTGAAAAAGAAGGAAAGCTTCCCGCAGCGGTTATTGCATGTGTCGGTGGCGGTTCAAATGCCATCGGTGCTTTCTATAATTTTATAGATGATAAAGATGTTGAGCTTATCGGATGCGAAGCAGGCGGTAGAGGAGTTGATACTCCCGAGACTGCGGCAACTATCGCAACCGGAACCATGGGTATTTTCCATGGAATGAAATCACTCTTTTGCCAGAATGAGTATGGTCAGATAGCACCGGTTTACTCTATCTCCGCAGGACTTGATTATCCCGGTATCGGACCTGAGCATGCATATCTTCATTCCATCGGAAGGGCCAAGTATGTTCCCATCACCGATGATGAAGCTGTCAATGCTTTTGAGTATATGTCACGTATGGAAGGTATCATTCCTGCCATTGAAAGTTCACATGCAATTGCTCAAGCTATCAAGATAGCCGGAAATTATTCTAAGGATCAGTCCATTATTATCAACATCTCCGGACGCGGTGATAAGGATGTAGCCGCAATTGCAAGATACAGGGGGGTTGATCTTCATGAGTGATAAGATAAGAGAATCATTTGAGAAAAATCCCAATAAGAAAGCATTTATAACATTTATAACAGCCGGTGATCCCGATATCGAATCCACGGAAGAGTTTATTCTGAAAATGGCTGATGCGGGTGCGGATATCATTGAGGTCGGTATTCCTTTTTCGGATCCCGTAGCTGAAGGCGCCGTAATTCAGAATGCAAATGTCAGAGCGCTCAGAGCTGGAACCACTACCGATAAGGTATTTGATATGGTGGCCAGAGTCCGCCAAAAGAGTGATGTAACTCTTTGTTTTATGACCTATGCGAATCTCGTATATCATTACGGATATGATAAGTTCTTTGAGAAATGTAAAGAGCTGGATGTAAGCGGTGTTATCATCCCCGATATGCCTTATGAAGAAAAAGAAGAGATGGAGAGTGTTTCACTTAAGTATGGAGTTAACTATATCTCCATGGTCGCTCCCACATCAGAAGACAGAGTCAGGATGATAGCCAAAGAAGCAAAGGGATTTATCTATGTAGTCAGTTCAATGGGCGTTACCGGTGTAAGAGATAATATCAGCACCGATCTTTCACCCATTATCGGACATATCAGAGAAGTCACGGATGTTCCCTGTGCCATCGGCTTCGGTATCAAGGAGCCTGCACAGGCTAAGGCAATGGCCGGAGTTTCCGACGGTGCCATTGTAGGGTCTGCGATCGTTCGTATGGTAGAAAAATACGGTAAGGATGCGGGACAGTACATCTATGATTATGTTAAGAGTATGAAAGAAGCAGTTCTCGAAGCTTAAGCTATATGACAGTAGTGACAGTGGGAACGTTTCATTTTTGTCACCGTGTGACAATGGTGAAACGTTCCCTTTGTCATATCATTTAGTTATATTATAATTTTCTTGATTTTTAATCCTATATGTTGTATACATTAATACATGGGTACACGGTGCTGTACTTTTTTTGTATATCCGGAGGGTTGTTATGTACGAAGATAAAGAAAAAATAGAAATGCCGGACCTGCTGGAGATTGATGAGATCAAGACCGATGCAGAGCTTCTTATCAATGAACTTCACGATGTCCGTAAAATAGATAATAACCTTTATGTCGAGTATGACGTTAAAAGAGGTCTCCGTGATGCTAACGGAAAAGGTGTACTTACCGGACTTACCGAAGTATCGGATGTAGTTGCGTTTGATATCGTAGACGGAGACAAAGTTCCCTGTGACGGAAGGCTCTATTATCAGGGCATCAACGTCATGGATATTGTTAATAACTTAGGAGACAGGATCCACGGATTTGAGGAAGTTTCCTTCCTGCTTCTTTTCGGACATCTTCCCAATCAGGATGAGCTTGATGCATATCTTCATGTATCGAGTAATCTTCAGGAACTCGGTGCAAGATTTGTACGTGACGTTGTAATGAAGGCTTCTAACGGCAATATCATGAACGCACTGCAGAGATGTGTACTTACTCTTTATACCTATGATAAGAGTCCTGATGATATCACTCCCGAAAATGTACTCAGACAGAGTCTTGAACTGATCAATAAGCTTCCTCTTATTGCGGTTTATTCATACCATTCCTATATGCACTTCAGGAAAGATGATGCGCTTATCATCAGAAATCCCAAGAAGAATCTTTCCCTTTCCGAGAATATTCTTCAGATGCTCAGGCCCGACGGTCACTATACGCAGCTTGAAGCAAAGGTCCTTGATATAGCACTTATAGTTCATGCGGATCACGGCGGAGGTAATAACTCCACATTTACTACTCATGTAGTTACTTCATCCGGAACCGATACATATTCTTCAACCGCAGCTTCCATCGGCTCTCTCAAGGGTCCCAAGCACGGCGGCGCCAATCTTAAGGTTCAGGAGATGTTCAGAAACCTTAAAGAGAATATTGTAAATCTTGATGATGATGCGGAGATCGAAGCTTATCTTAAGAAGATCCTTGATAAGAAAGCATTTGATGGTGCGGGACTTATCTACGGTATGGGACATGCGGTTTATACATTATCCGATCCCAGAGAAGTTCTTCTCAAAGAGTATGCACGTACTCTCGCGGTTGAAAAGAATCTCGTAAAAGAATTCGAGTTCTATGACAGAGTCGAGCGCATAGCCAAGAAGCTGATCGCCGAGAATAAAGGTATTCATAAGCCTGTTTGTGCAAATGTAGACTTCTACAGCGGATTTGTATATTCGATGCTTGGAATTCCCGAAGAACTCTTTACACCTCTTTTTGCTATAGCACGTATGTCAGGCTGGAGCGCACATCGTCTCGAAGAGCTTGTAAACGGCGGTAAGATCGTAAGACCTGCTTTCAAGTATGTGGGAGAGCATGTAGAATACCGTAAGATGGATGACAGACATTGATTCACGAGGAGAAGCCTGAGAGCCTACGCTCTCAGGCTTTTATTATTTCATTTTTCCCGGAATTGTTATAAGATATTGTCATATTTGTATAAATATTTATAAAGATGAGTTATTTACATGAATAAAGCCGAATTCAGAGAGTTTACCAAAGACAGAATTATATATTTGGACGGTGCGTGCGGAACGAATCTCGCCAAGGCAGGTATGCCTTCAGGCGTATGCCCCGAGAAATGGATATGTGAGCATTCGGATGTGATGCTTGATCTTCAGAGGAGCTATGTTCAGGCAGGTACCGATATTTTATATGCGCCTACTTTTACTGCCAATTCCGTTAAGCTGGATGAGTACGGATTAAAAGAGAAAGCAGATGAACTTATAAAAACACTTTGCAATATATCCAGACAGGCTGCCGATGAATGCAAGGACAGAAGGGTTCTTGTGGCCGGTGATATCACCATGACCGGGCGTCAGCTTAAGCCCATCGGAAACATGGATCTTGAAGACCTTATTGATGTTTATAAAGATCAGATCATGCTTCTTGAAAAGCACGGCTGCGATCTTCTTGTTGTGGAGACCATGATGAGTCTTGCGGAGACAAGAGCTGCACTAATAGCAGCCAAGGAAGTATCGGATCTTCCCGTAATGGTCACACTTACATTTGAAGCTTCCGGAAGAACACTTTTTGGTACGGATGCGGTTACCGGTGCAGTTGTGTGTGAAAGTCTCGGTGCTGACGCCATCGGCGTCAATTGTTCGACGGGACCTAAGGACATGGTTAATATAGTTGCGGATATGGCAGCGAATACCCGTATCCCCATAATCGCCAAGCCCAATGCGGGACTTCCCGAACTTGATGAAGATAATAAAACCGTCTATAAGATGGGACCGGATCTTTTTGCCGAAGAAATGGCAGCTCTTGTGGATGCCGGTGCTCAGATCCTGGGTGGATGCTGCGGAACCGACAGCAGATATATCGAATCGATCGTAAACGCCTTCGGAAGAGGACCTGTTAAAAGAACGGAATACCGTAAGGACGGTATCCGATATCTTTCAAGTGAAAGAAAGACTCTTTCCTTTGGACTTGACGGGAAGTTCATCATTGTCGGTGAACGTATCAATCCTACCGGAAAGAAAGCACTTCAGGCTGAACTAAGAGAAGGAAACACCGACAGGGTTCTTCAGTTTGCTACGGAGCAGGAAGAAAAGGGAGCCGGTGTTCTTGACATTAATGTGGGCATGGGCGGAATTGATGAGATGGCAATGATGCTTAGAGTTATCGATGAGGTGACTCAGGCAACCGGTCTTCCCCTTTGCCTTGACTCGAGTTCTCCGGAAATCCTCGAAGCGGCTCTCAGACATTATCCCGGAAGAGCACTTGTAAATTCTGTTTCACTTGAACCCGCAAAGTTTGAAAGACTTTTACCTACTGTAGCTAAGTACGGCGCCGTATTCATTCTTTTACCTCTTTCCGAAAAAGGTCTTCCCAAGGATCTTGATGAAAAGAAAGAGATAATAGATATCATATATAAACAAGCTGTTGAGCTGGGGCTATCCAAGGATAACATCGTGGTGGACGGTCTTGTGCAGACGGTTGGTGCTGATCAGAGTCAGGGAGTTAAGACTCTTGAGACCATCAGGTATGCTCATGATAACGGTTTTGCGACCATCACGGGATTGTCTAATATTTCATTCGGACTTCCGGAAAGAAGTTATGTTAATTCCGCATTTCTTACTCTTGCCATAGCAAATGGTCTTACAATGGCCATTTCTAATCCGGGTCAGGATCTTCTTGTGGCAGCAGCAAGGGCGACGGATCTTCTTTTGAATAAAGAAGGCAGCGACCTTGAATACATAAACACGGCAGCAAGGCTCAAAGAGGAAAGAGAATCAAGAGAAGAACTGTTGAAAAGTGCGGCATCATCCGGTGAGTCGATAGAAAAGAAAGCCGTCAAAACATCAGACGCAGGTTCGGGTGCTGATGTTCCCGAAAAGCTGCAGGATGTATATAAAGCTGTTGTAAGCGGCAACAGAAGTGCAGCTCCTCAGGCTGCCAAGGCAGCTTTGGATCAGGGGATTCAAGCTTCGGAGATACTGAATAACGCACTTATACCTGCAATCAATCAGGTGGGAGTATATTTTGACAAAGGAAAATACTTCCTTCCTCAGCTTATTTCTTCGGCTGAAAGTATGAAGCTTACAATAGCCGTGATCGAGCCGCTCCTGGCAGCGGCAAGTGCGGGTGAAGATGCTCCGAGCGTTGTTATAGCAACGGTTGAGGGGGATATTCACGATATTGGTAAAAATCTTGTAGCCATGATGCTTGGCAATTACGGCTTTAAAGTTATCGATATGGGTAAAGATATCAAAGCCGAAGATATTGTTAATGAAGCCGTGGCAAAGGATGCTAAGATCATATGCCTCTCGGCTCTTATGACCACTACCATGATACATATGAAAGAGACCATCGAACTTGTTAAAGAAAAAGGTCTTGATATCAAAGTAATGGTCGGCGGTGCATGCGTAACGGAAGAGTATGCCCGTGAAATAGGAGCGGACGGATATTCGACTGATGCGGCGGATGCCGTTCGAGTGGCTAAACAGCTTTTAGGAGGATATGCCCAATGATAGGTGCAGATGCGATAGTTAAATGTCTTGAAATAGAAGGTGTAAAAAATATTTACGGATACCCGGGTGTTGCTATATGTCCTTTTTATAACAGCATCCTTCAGTCCGATATCAGAACAATCCTTGTCAGAACCGAACAGAATGCTGCCCATATGGCAAGCGGTGAAGCAAGGATCACAGGAAAGCCCGGAGTATGCGCAGTGACCAGCGGCCCGGGTGCTACCAATGTGATCACCGGTATAGCTACTGCTTTTGCGGATTCGATACCTATGATCATAATCACCGGACAGGTTAATTCCGAACTTCTCGGTTCCGATGTTTTCCAGGAAGCAGACATAACAGGTGCCGTGGAGTCTTTTGTAAAATATTCTTATCTTGTTAAGGATGCAAACGATCTTCCCCGAATAATGAAGGAAGCTTTTTATATAGCTTCTACCGGTAGAAAAGGTCCCGTACTTATCGATATTCCCATTGATATTCAGAATCAGCCTCTTAAAAATTTCCGATATCCCGAAGAGGTTAATCTCAGAACTTATAAACCTACCTTCAAAGGAAACGGTCAGCAGATCAAGAAAGTCATCCGCGAACTTGAGAATGCCAAGAAGCCCATTATATGTGCAGGCGGCGGTGTCTTCCTTGCTAATGCCGATGACGAGCTTAGGAAATTTGCCGAGAAGAAAGGTATTCCCGTTGTTTCAACCATGATGGGTATCGGAGTTCTTCCCACAGCTCACCCTCTCTATTTCGGAATGGTGGGAAATAACGGAAAACCCTATGCCAACAAGGCTATGAACGATGCCGATGTCATCATTATGATCGGTGCACGTGTGGCAGACAGAGCAGTTAACAGACCCGAGCTTATCAGTAACGGTAACAAGACTCTCATCCACATGGATGTCGATCCCGCAGAGATCGGAAAGAATGCATATTCTACCATTCCTCTTGTCGGCGACGCGGAGGCTATACTAGAAGAACTTACCGCATCGGAAACTGATGCCGACTACTCCGTCTGGGTTAAGGAACTCACTGCGGCAAGAAAAGCATTTAAGCCTAACAGAAAGCCTTCCTCCAAGTATGTTGATCCTGCAGAGTTTGTAAAGCAGCTCACTACCGATATGATTGACGGAAGCATTTATGTAGCTGATGTAGGACAGAACCAGATCTGGTCCTGTGCAAATATAGTTATCGGAAAAGGAAGAATGCTTACCAGCGGCGGTATGGGAACCATGGGATATGCAATTCCCGCAGCTCTCGGTGCCAAGATCGCAGCTCCCAAGAGACAGACCGTTGCGGTATGCGGAGACGGAGGCTTCCAGATGTCCATGTGCGAACTTGCTACTTTCGTACAGCATAATGTACAGGCTAAGATCGTTGTTCTCAGGAACGGATATCTGGGAATGGTAAGAGAGTATCAGCATTATACTTACAATGATGATTACTCAATGGTTAAGCTTGACGGAGATCCTGATCTTGAGCATATAGCCGCAGCATACGGATTCGATTATTTAAGACTCGATAACATGAAAGATTCAAAAGCAACTATTAAGAAGTTTTTGAATGACAAGAAGAATGTACTTCTCGAATGCATTGTCGATCCCAAAGATGTGGTTAAGCCTGAATAAAGTAGGTGGCAGAATATGAATAAAAGAATCTATTCCGTAAATGTAGAAAACAGAGCCGGTGTGCTTTCCAAAGTCAGCGGACTCTTTTCACGCAGAAATTTCAACATTGATTCACTTGCGGTAGGTGAGACCGACGATCCTACCGTATCTTCCATGACTATTGTATCAAGCGGTGATGAAAGAACTCTTGAACAGATCGAAAAACAGCTGAATAAAAAGCTCGATGTCATCAAGGTTAAGACCTTCTCCGAGATGCAGTGCGTATCCCGTGAGCTCATGCTTATGAAGATCAAGTATAACAAGAATAACCGCGCTGAGATCATGGAGATCTGCGAAGTTATGAAAGCCGAGATCGTGGACATGAGTCTTCACTATATGATGATCCAGATCTGTGCATCTCCCGAGAAAATAAAACTGCTTTTGGAGATGTTCCGCTCAATATCCATTGTTGAGGTTGCACGTACCGGAACCCTTGCACTGGCCAAGTGCTCCGAAAATGAACAGAATTAAGCAAAAATAGTTACATAAGGACGTTGACATTAGCGTAGTAAAGCGGTAAAGTATTTAAAGTTACGGTTTTACTATATTGATAGGTGAATATTTATGCAGAAAATGGTTCTTCAGCTTCTTGCTGATAACAATTCAGGTGTACTCAGCAGAATATCCGGTCTCTTTTCACGAAGAGGATATAATATCGAGAGCATTACTGCGGGAGTCACTGCAGATCCCAAGTATTCCAGGATCACCATCGTAACTTGCGGAGATGAGGAGATCATCGAGCAGATCGAAAAGCAGGTTGCAAAGCTTGAGGATGTCAGGGATGTGAAGGAACTTCCCTTCGATTCTTCGGTACACAGGGAGCTTTGCCTTATCAAGGTCAGATGCGCCGCATCCGAGAGAGAAGATATGGTTTCTCTTGCCGGGATATTCAGAGGAAACATCATTGATGTGGGAACCGATTCGGTGATCATTGAGATCACAGGTAACCAGTCCAAGATCGATGCTTTTATCGGACTCCTTGACGGACACGAGATCCTTGAAGTCGCAAGAACAGGTATCGCAGGTCTTTCAAGAGGAAGTGAAAACGTCACTTATCTGCCTTAATGCAGTTAATGAATATAAGCCAATTTTAAAACGGAGGTATTTATCATGGCTAACAAGATTTTTTATCAGGAAGATTGTAATCTTTCCCTTCTCGAGGGCAAGACCATTGCCATTATCGGTTATGGCAGCCAGGGTCACGCTCACGCTCTTAACCTTAAGGAGTCCGGATGCAATGTCATTATCGGTCTTTATGAGGGTTCCAAGAGCTGGAAGAGAGCTGAGGAGCAGGGATTTACCGTTTATACCGCAGCTGAAGCTGCAAAGAAGGCTGACATTATCATGATCCTCATCAATGATGAGCTTCAGGCTGATATGTATAAGAAGGACATCGAGCCCAACCTCACCGCAGGCAACATGCTCATGTTCGCACACGGATTCAACATCCACTTCGGATGCATCGTTCCTCCCGCTGATGTTGATGTAGCAATGATCGCTCCCAAGGCTCCCGGACACACCGTCAGAAGTGAGTACCAGGCAGGAAAGGGAACTCCTTGTCTCATCGCCGTATATCAGGATGCTTCGGGCAAGGCTTGGGATATGGCTAAGGCTTACGGACTCGGAATCGGCGGAGCAAGAGCAGGACTTCTTGAGACCACCTTCAGAACTGAGACCGAGACTGACCTCTTCGGTGAGCAGGCTGTTCTTTGCGGCGGTGTTTGCGCACTTATGCAGGCAGGTTTTGAGACTCTTGTTGAGGCAGGATACGATCCCAGAAATGCTTACTTCGAGTGCATCCACGAGATGAAGCTTATCGTAGACCTTATCTATCAGTCAGGTTTCGCAGGAATGAGATATTCTATCTCCAACACTGCTGAGTACGGCGATTACATTACCGGACCCAAGATCGTTACCGAGGATACCAAGAAGGCTATGAAGAAGATCCTTGCAGATATCCAGGACGGTACCTTCGCTTCCGAGTTCCTTCAGGAGATGAGCCCTGCAGGACGTCAGGTTCACTTCAAGGCTATGAGAAAGCTTGCTGCCGAGCACCAGTCAGAGAAGGTTGGTGAGGAAGTAAGAAAGCTTTACAGCTGGAACAACGAAGCTGATAAGTTCATCAACAACTAATACTTACAAATTTAAAATGCCTTCGCTTTTTGATATAATCAAAGAGCGGAGGCGTTTTTTTGTAGGCGTATTTTTATGAAAATCAAAATTGTTCGCAGTTTCAAAAGCTGTTCTTCTTTATTCCTGTCTTTTATTCTTGTTGCAAGTCTGATCGGATGTTCTCCGAATAATGCTCTGCCTAATATATCTGATACCGATATTCAGTCTTCTCAGGTTTCGGAAGAAGTTATTTCTGATACTGACACAGAAGGTAAGATTACAGACAATGGTCTTCCTATATCTGACTTATCTGAATAATGAGCATCTGACAGCTAAACCCAGAATTAATTGTATTCTTGCGCAGTTTGATGAATTCTATGAGACTTACGAAATTGATGAATCAAGTCCTTATTATGTACCTGAAGATCAGCGTTTGAGAATATTCTGATAATTTGTATGATGATGTTTTTTGTCCGGCTCCGTTGTTATTAAAACGGGGCCGATTTTTTATACAAAAATCTTGTATAAATGCTGATATAAAGGCAAAAAGATGATATAATGATACGGCTTATGGTGAGCAAATTATAAGTTTAAGA
>JAEEGI010014663.1_pt1 | contig 16446 bp, 8 predicted proteins | sample 8958751 | NCBI WGS metagenome assembly JAEEGI01 (sample SAMN16246545, study PRJNA631951) | gut metagenome | biome: gut microbiome; feature: rumen; material: KS-attached | host: Bos | place: Iran: Karaj | collected 2018-10
AACGGTTGCAATGGCAGTATTCGAACTGCTCCAGGTAACCTTTTTATCTGTTGCATCATCTGGCTTCACGGTTGCCGTCAAGGTCTCAGACTGACCTTTGTTCAAGGGGAGGGAAGATTTGTTGAGCGTAACTGACGTTACTGGGACGCTAACCGTTACGGAGCATGTTGCATACTTTTCACCTGCTTTAGCAGTAATCGTTGCCGAGCCACCGGCTAATGCGGTTACTTTTCCATTCTGATCCACAGTTGCGATAGACGTATTGGAGCTACTCCATGTCACCTTCTTATCCGTCGCATCATCTGGCTTGACCGTCGCTACCAGTGTGGTTGATCCTCCTTCAGTCAATTCAATGGACGTTCTGTCAAGGGATACTGACGTTATAGGAACGGTAACTGTTACGGTACAGGTAGCTTGCTTATCCCCGGCCTTGGCGGTAATGGTTGCTGACCCTCCGGCTAAAGCCGACACCTTTCCGTTCTGGTCTACAAAAGCGACAGAAGTATTTGAACTGCTCCACGTCACCTTCTTATCAGTCGCATCACTTGGGCTTACCGTAGCAGTCAGTGTTTCTGATTGCCCCTTGGTAAGAGTTAATGAGGTCTTGTTAAGTGAAACAGCGGAAACAGGAATGACCTTTTTGTTAACGACAACGTAACATGAGGCCGTCTTACCTCCATCCACTGTCTTGGCCGTAATCGTGGCACTCCCTGCTGATTCTGCAAAGACGATTCCAGATGAAGATACTCCCGCAACTGACGTGGCACTCGATGACCACGTCACATACTTGGTGGTCGCGTTCGATGGCGTTACTGTTGCGGTCAAGATCTGGGTATCTCCCTCGGTCATCGTCAAGCTCGTCTTATCGAGACTGACCCCTGTTACCGGTATGACCTTCGCATTAACTTTTACCGCACACGATGCAGTCTTCTCACCATCAGTGGTTTTGACTGTTATTGTAGCATTACCAGCAGTTTTGGCTATTACAACACCTGATGACGACACCTCCGCCACAGAAGAATTACTGGATGACCATGAGACAGATTTGTCGGTTGCATCGGTTGGCGATACCGTAGCTGTTAGAGTATGTGTATCTCCTTCAGTCATTGTCAGGCTCGTTTCATCAAGACTGACATCCGTGACAGCTATTACCTTTGCTTGAACCGTAACAGAACACATAGCTACCTTTCCTCCATCATTTGATTTGACAGTAATCGTAGCCTTTCCAGGAGCCTTTGCTGAAACGACACCTGAAGAAGAAACTGTCGCCACGGTTTCATTGTCTGAAGACCATATAACGGACGGATCAGTAGCTTCTGAAGGAGAAATCGTAACGGTCAATGCCTGGGTATCCCCTTCCGTCATCGTCAGGGATGTATTATCCAGGGAGACGCTCGTAACGTGAATGACCCGTGCAACCACCCTCACTAAACAGCTCGCCGTTTTACCTCCATCATCGGACTTCGCAGTAACGGTTGCAGAGCAAGGTTTTGTTCCTGTGATGGTCCCATCCGAAACGGTAACAAAAGGGTTATCTGATGACCATATAACCGTCTTGTTGGTTGCATTACTCGGTGAGATAGTCGCACTGATGCTCGTGCTCTCACCCTCCGTTATTTCAACTGACGTCTGACTCAATGTAATGCCAGTTACCGCAATTGTTTTCGGCTCCTTCTGACAGGAGAACAACAAACAAGTCAGCAGACCAATGATTATACTTCTTGTTACGTGGATTTGCTTCATCTGGTGAATTATATAAAGGTAATAGGTTTATAATACGAATCCGCACGAGGAGTCCTATTCAGAACCGCTTGCATTAATATTGGTGCCCATTTTGTTTTTAAAGCATCTTTTTAAATCTTTAACCTGCACCATAAGTGATTCATTCACATCATAATAGTCTACGGAAGTTCTATTATTGCATTGCTTACATAAAGGTACTTTAGCCCTTATAACTCTCCCAATCAGCTATAGCGGAACCACTATAGCTAGGTGAAGGAGATACATTTTTAACCTTCACCATTTTCATCCGCATAGGACAGAATAATACCTTGAACCATAATGGTATCCAACTCATATCAAATCAGCATAATCGGTCCCTCAATAGATACTTTGAACCCCTCCTCCTCTGAGAATGAATTGACAAAAAAATGATTGAAATCGTTTAAATAATGCCAATCCTCCTTGTATCCGTTGTTCTCGCCATTCTCAAGTATAGGTCTTCGCAGTTTTATGGATCCAGAGAAGCATCCGCTTTTGACACTTGCAACATATTGTTGAGTAGTTTCTTTACCGTTGCTATCGAATACGGGACCTATACTGATATCAATCTCTGATACATTAGAGACATTAATTGTAATACCATTCTTGATAAAGGAACACGTATTCCTAATGGCTTCTTTTATTGCGCTAACAAGTTGATAGATATCTGCCATGATTTGTTAATTAAAGTGACATAAATGATCTGTATCATTATGGGATAGCTTGTAATAATAAAGCGGAGGCGTCAAGGTTTATTTAGATCTGATTCCGAAGAGAAAGATTCGTGTATTGCCACCCTCAGCAGTAGTGATTGTAAAGGTAGCGTCTTCCGTAAGCTGGGATGGCAGAATCATTGTGTAGTTGTCGCTGCCGGCTACTGTCATAGTGTATGGTGGGTTGCTGAATGCACCGTCGTTAACCGAAAGATCCTGTGAATAAATCTCCGAGTCACCCATCTTTATCACCACAGTTTCAGGTCTGCCCTTCCAGAACACGCCGTAGAATGACACTGACTTGGTTCCCTTAGGGATGAGGACGGTAGCATTTCCGGCCTTTGAAGATGTTCCAAGTTTGAGTACCTGAACGCCGGATATACCATTTACCGTAGCTTCCTGAGTATATGTGCTGCTACCCAGCGTCCACGTCACATTGCTGGAGAATCTGTCGGAATTCGCTTGAATTCTATCGGAGTAGTGCTTCCAGCTTGAATTTACTTTATATAAATCTACCGATTCGGAAGGGACATAGATTGGACAATTATTGGTATTTTCAAATGTTACATTATATACCGTATAGGGTTTATTTGACAAACAGATTATGAATGTTAATGCTGAGCACCCATAAAAGGCATAATTCCCTATACTTTTCACAGAATCTGGAATCTCAATGGATGTTAATCCAGTGCACCCATAAAAGGCATAATTCCCTATACTTTTCACAGAATCTGGAATCTCAATGGATGTTAATCCAGTGCACCCATAAAAGGCAGAATTCCCTATACTATTCACGGACTCTGGAATCTCAATGGATGTTAATCCGGCACAGCCACTGAACGTTCCATCTTGTATAATTTTTATAGAATCTGGAATCTCAATGGAAGTTAATCCAGTGCAACCATTAAAGGCATAACTCCCTATACTTGTCACAGAATCTGGAATCTCAATAGATGTTAATCCAGTGCACCTAGTAAAGGCAGCTGTACCAATACTTGTTACTGAACTCGGAATTAGGATTGAGGTTAATGAAGTACAGGCGGAGAAAGCACTTTCATCAATATACTTGGCAGAATTTGGAATTATAATAGACGTTAATCCATTACATTGTCTAAATGCCTCCGCTCCTATACCAGTAACGTTTCCATCAAACAAAATAATACCCCTTCCTGCCTTATATTCGTTCGAAATGATATTGGCTCCGAAGACATCAAGCTTGCAAGGATTTATCGTAGCCCCATTATAACTGGTATAGTAAATAATATTATTCTTGAGAATAACATCTCCACTTGTTCCCATAGGCACATACTCGCTGGTCCGCTCATTATTACCGTCGGAGATGATAACCACGGCTTTCATCTGCTTTTCACCGGTGAAGAAACTATCTCCCAGCGAACTCCCGTCTAGAACGACACTGAACTTTCCTTTCCCTCCCGTAACTGAAACTACTGGAAGTGATACTGTCTCTTGCGCTGCTCTTGTTGCAAGACTTACGGCTTCGGCCGTTATCGCTTTATCCCAAACCTTTACCAATGAGTCGGCACAATCGGCGGGACTTACCCTGAACTCCAAGGTGTCTTTTGCCTCGTAACTCCCATCTGGTTTCATCTTAAGCCACATCGTTGAGGATCCATCGGTATATCGAGGAATGTATGTAAGAGACTGTATTCTTGATACGAGGGCGGAGACTTGAGTCTCAAGGTTGGAGACTCTCTTCTCGATCGTATCTATCCGTTTATTGATCGTTGAAACTTCGCCGTCTATCCTGGTGTTCAAGACAGATACAGCTTCAGCAATCTTTCCATCGATTACTCCATTGTTCTCGTCAATCGCCTTCTTGATTGCAGCCTTGTACCCTTCAGCCAGTTCGGTTTTGGTTGAATCAAGTGAAGTACTCAATTTGTCGATATCCCCACGTATGGACTCGTCTTCCTTTTCAAGGCTTCGCTTGAGTGCCGCTAGCTTTGCTTCAGTTTCGGCAATGGTTAGGTAACCTTGCAGCTGCTCATTTACCCAGTTCTTCAGGGATGTCTCCAGGGTTCCCATAGCCTTGGAGTAGGTAGCCTCTATCTCACCCTTCATCGATGTAATCATTCCGTCAAGGCGACCTTCCATCTGCTCCATGGCAGAGTTGATGGAGCTGATGCTGCCTCTCAAACCGCCTATCTCCGATACAATGCCGTGGTACTGCTCCAGAGTTGCAAAGGTTGCGCTTACCCAGTCCCTTGAATTCTTGAGCTGGGTGTCAACATAGTCCTTCAGGTCATCAATACGTTTCTCTAAGGCGCTATCTTTTGCTTGGAGGGTTTCAATTGCAGTATTGATAAGGGTAAGGGCTTTCTGAAGATCGTCAATCTTGCCGTTAGCGGAATTGATGCTCTTCTGTAGCTCAGTAGCCGTATTCTGCAATGCCGTGATGTAGCCTTTAATCTCACGGTCAGCCTCTTGGAGAGTTGTGATGCTGCCATTGATGTTGAAGATCTGGTTCTCGATGGTAGCAATCTGACCGGATTTAAGTTCGTTAATCTGCGACTGTAGGTTGTCGATATCGCTATTACTTGCGCAGGATGCAAAGAGCAGGAAGAGACCTGCGATGATGAATACTAAGTGCTTTTTCATTTTATATGTATTTGCGATTATCTTGTTATTAGGTTTTTGGATGATTTTTGTTTATGATAGTGATAAATTAAGACCTGTATTACACAGGCACAATGTTTATGTTATATTGAATTATGATAACTTTATATACTTTACTGAGCCTCCGTAAATACTTGTTGAATACTCTTCCATACACTCAGAGTATTCTAAAACATATCTAATCTCAGAATACTTCAGATTAACGCCGAAACGTTGTTGAATCTTATCTCGTATTTCGCTAATACTCAAATAAATCTTGGCGTTGTTAGTAAGTATGTTATCAATCATTGTTTTCTTCTGTAATGTTCTCCACCTCATTTAGTTATCTTCTGAACGATGATACTTAAAGAGGGAAGATGAGCTGCGTTCCTATAGTCCAGTCCTCCAGTGGCGTCCCGTCCTCTGCTTCCAATAGGACTGAGTATCCTTTGAGTATTGTCAATTCATCATTAACTGCCTCGGCATGAACCATATTATGCAAAGAGGGGAATAGGAAGAATTTTGATTCGAATTTAGAATGATTCTCTTTTAATAATGCCACTCGAGGAACTGTTTTTTCGGTCCATGGAGTTATTCCCAGTATTGTGTATTTCATTCGTGATGATAACGCCCGCCCTGCTCCTTGAACGGCAATAATAAAAGAAAGTGTGGAGCATTTCGTTTATCTGTTCTGAGGCTCTGGACAGCCCTAACCCAAAATAAACAATACTCCACACCCGTATGGAAAGCGCTAAGAGTTAGCTGAATTGCCATACAAGGTGATGTGAGTGCTTGCTTATCCTTGGGTTATGAAATTGTCCAGATTTCAGAACAAGGATAAAAGCGAAAACACTTTCATCAAATATGTCTGCCTGGAAGGCCGGTATTCGCCGGAACTGCCAGACAGACAAATATAAAAAGTATTTCTTGATTCGCAAGGGCGCCTGGGTGTCAAACTGATGATTATTAGTTGAGTCAATAGGAAAGATTGAATAGTGTGGCTGAAAGTTCGCCAATCCTGGTTGGCGAAGAACTGTGAATCCTTTGTCAGAGTCTTTTGAGACAGAATAGTAGATTCTTCGGCAGATGAATCTGCCTCAGAATGACACCTCGGCTCCTTCCTGTCCAAGAGTCCAGTCCGCAGCACACTTGTGAGCGATTCCGGCTATGTCATTCTGAACACGCTAAGGTGATTCTGAACACACGAATGTCATTCTGAACGAAGTGAAGAATCTTTTTTGATCACCCCAAGCCTCATAGAACTTATACATATTCTTGAGGCTGCTGACGACGAAACCCGTCAGGCCTGGCACGAACCTCTAAGGTATTATATTCATTTTCAGCCGATTGTGCCACAGGTGCGTACCAGGCCCCTGAGTAATTTTGAGGGCCTGGTACGGACTAAAATGAGAACTCCCTGGGGTGCAATGTGTTACAAAGTATCACCGTTCCGGGCCCTGTGTGTCGTCCTAAAAAAAGTTTACCAAAAAACGATTAAAAATGGACGTATACAAGTTGATTCGCGAGGGCGAGCGCAGAGCCCTGAAAGCCTACTTCAGCGGGGAGCCGCTGGAGCAGGTCTGCCGCCGATTCGGTTACAGCCGCGCACGCATCAAGGCTATGGCCGAGGACTACGAGTCCGGGAAAATTGATATCTTTGGCCCCATGGACAAGAAGAAGTTCGACAAGCAGTTCAAGGAGGTCGACCAGCTGAAGGCCCGCGTAGCCGAACTGGAGGAGGCGCTGAAGATGTCGAAGATCAAGGCCGAAGGGTACGAGATCATGATGCGCATCATCCAGGAGGAATACGGGATTGACCTGCCAAAAAAAGTCGAGGCCAAGCAGTCAGCGAACTCAAAGAGCGACACCCGGAAGTAAGCCTGGAGTCACTCTGTCGGCTGTTTGGCTATACCAGACAAGCTTACTGGAAGTCCAGGACGTCTTCGATCGTCGATGCGATGGACGGCACGGCGCTGCTGCACGAGGTGCGGGAGATCAGGCGGGAACTTCCCCGCCTGGGCGTCCGGAAGTTGCAGGTCATGCTTTATCAGCGCGGCCACGACGTGGGGCGCGACAGGTTGTTCGACCTGCTCAGGGAGGCCGGCATGCTGGTCAGCAGGAGGCGCTTCTGGGCGAGGACGACCGACTCCCGCCACTGGATGCGGAAATGGGCCAACCTGATCCGCGACGTCGTTCCCGTATGCATGAACCAGGTCTGGGTGAGTGACATCACGTACGTGGAAATCAAGGCCGTCAATCGGAGTTACTGGATGTACCTTTCCTTGATTACAGACGCCTACACGCACGAGATCGTAGGGTACGCCCTCCACGATACGCTGGACACGGCGGGTCCTCTCCGCGCTTTGGAGATGGCGATTGGGAAGTTCCCGACCGGAACGCTTTCAGGGCTCATCCATCACTCGGACCGGGGCGCCCAGTACTGTTCAAAAGAGTACGTGTCGGTGTTGCAGAAGAACGGGATCCGGGTCAGTATGACCGAGAATGGCGACCCTTATGAAAACGCCATCGCAGAGCGTACGAACGGAATCTTGAAAACGGAATGGCTCTACCATGAGGTCCTTCGCGGACCTGTCCATGCGCAGAAGCGTATCGACGAGATCATCTACACCTACAACCACAGGAGGCCTCATATGAGTATAGGAAACCTGACCCCCGAAGAGGCTAGGTCCATGAAGGGAGAAGCGGCGAAACTGTGGAAGAACTACTTCGCGCTGAAGCACGAATCAGTCAAAACAGCACTTGCCTGCCAATGATAATTGACTATCTTTGCAAAACACCGGTTAACCTATATCAGGACGTTCAAGTCCTAACTCATTAACTCACAAATCCGGTAAACCTATTTCAGGACAAGACAATATATGTGATTCATCCAGTAGTCGCATAGTTTGCTGCGACATTGATGGACTGATGAGATTATCCCAGCGCGATGGTTATAGCCATATCTACTTCGTCGGTTGTGAAATGGACGGACGCTTGTGCCAATTCTCTTTGGACGAGCAATTGAGCACATCCGATTTCCTCAGCAAGAATTGCTGGATACCGATGAGAATGGCTGGAGCCAACTACATGATAGTTTCCAGCGAAGAGCGTCGTCTATTGGGTATTGAGGGCTTGCCTGAAGATACTGCCAATGTCTGGGTAGAGCGGCAGCCCAACGGAAAGTATCAGATCAATTATAACTTCAATTATGAAGAACGGATTACTCGTCTAAAGGAAGATAACAACGCGGCAAGCATTAAATATGTTTCATGGGATTTAGCCAGAAGTTCCGATAGGCAGAGTAGCATTGTCCTGGTCAATTCAACCGCTCGCGGGCGTTTTGTCGCATCGCAGAATCGAGTCGGAACTGTTTCCCGTTACAGGTCCCTGTATTGGGCGACTCAGTTAAAGCTTGTCCAATCCATCCATGAGGAAGAACCCGGAACGCCTATTGTGTACGTTCTCGACAGTAATCTGGAGCTATTTTCCGTTGAAGCCCATGCGCGTCAATTAGGGTTCTATGTTCCGGATACGGGTTCTATGGCCCGTAAACTGGAGATGATCTGCAAGCACAGCAATGGCCTCCTTGTTATTAGCAAAGACCAGTTCGGCGCAGTTGCGGGGTTGAAGGAGTTTGCAAGATATATTTATATTTGGGACAGCCTCGCGGTAGATAAATGCAGGATGATGTGGACAGGCAAAATGCCATTCGGTGATGAAGCAAATGCCGAAAAGGAAGACGTTCAGCAGTTGCTTGCGATAACTGACGCTACTCCCAAGACATGCCTGCTGGCCACATGGCCGACCATAGAATTCCAGAACAAATACATTGAGGCTAATAATCCCGAGTCAAGGTTATATGTTATTGATCCATATCTGGATGATTTCGGAGACTTGGCGGATGCGTGGAATACCGGAGTCTTCAGCCCTAAGTTATGGGGCACTAAGGAAGCATACGAGAATGACGTAAAAACGGCCTCGTCATTCTATAAGGATTATGAATTGTCTGATAATCCTGATAGCACATCGGATGAGGATCGCATCAAGGAAGCCATGGAGACAATCCGTAAGATTTTCCTCCCTGCGTATGAGTGGCGGGAGAATCAGTTGGATGCTCTCCCGGCTGTCCTGTCCAGAAAGAACGATTGTCTTGTCTCCATCCCTACTGGAGGTGGAAAATCAATCCTTTTCCAAGGTCCCGCACTGTATTATTCCGCGTTCACAAATCGGCTGTCTATTGTCGTCACTCCGTTGAAGGCCTTGATGGAAGATCAAGTAAGTGAACTGCATAACCCTCGCCTAGGCTTCTATACAAACGTCGATTACCTGAATAGTGACCGAAGTCAGGGAGAGGTACAGCAGATCTATCGAAAGGTAAAAGGTGGTGAACTCGCCTTGCTGTATGTAACTCCTGAGCGTTTCAGGTCAAGAAGCTTCTTGAATGCTTTACAGACTCGAATAACAAATGACAACGGGCTTGAGTATTTCATCTTTGATGAAGCACATTGCATTTCCCAGTGGGGACAAGAATTCCGTCCAGACTATTTGAACGTGATGAAGTGGTGCCAGGAGCTTAAGAAGAGCTATCCACAAAGCTGCATCACGATGTATTCGGCTACTGTCACGAAGCAGATACAGGATGCTATTGCGAAGTATCTGCCTGATGTTCACCGTTACGGCCAGAAGGAAGAAGATTACAATCCTATCCGGAGTCACATTGGGATGTCTTTCGTAAGTGTTGCACATGATGATCCATCTCGAATTAAAGCGATCATAGACTTCATTCAGCAGAACGACATCGATCCCGCCAAGAGTCGGATGCTTGTTTTCTGCAGAACCAGGATGCAGTGTGAGGTTTGCGCCTCATATCTTGAAGACCATATGGCCGAATTCGGTTTCTCCGTTGATGATGAAGGCCGCTCCCCTATTGGATTCTTCCATGCTGGAATGGATGCCGATGATCGAGAAGACGTCTATCAGCAATTCAAGTCTGGAAGCATATCTATTCTATGCGCGACAAAGGCATTTGGAATGGGTATGGACATTCCGAATGTGCACTATATTGTGCATTATTCACCGCCATCCGTACTCGAGGATTATCTCCAGGAGGTTGGTCGTGCCGGAAGAAAAAAAGAAGATTACGAAGCCGCCGGATTTGTCGGAGATAAACTACTTCCGACAATCTGCTTGGTATCAAAAGAAGACTTCAAGAAAGCCAAGGAGCTCTTGATTAAGAGTATGCTCAGTTGGTCGAATCTTAATGATATTCGCAAAGCCATCATTGATTATATTAAACCTTTACAGAGTATTGAACGGACGCAGACATCACCTATCGTCGTTCCACAGAATCTCTGGAGGAAAGATAATACAGATGACTCCTTTACTGATTTCAAGCTGGGGATGTATTGGCTTGAGAGTATGGAAAGGATTAAGATGGGATTCCTATGTCCTTCCCATGTCAACATCTCTATTACAAACAAGGATGTGTCATCCCAGGATATAGGTAATCTCAAATCGGTAGCCAACGCATACAAAGTCTATGATTACATCAGGACCAACTACAAACCCTTAAATGAGGGAATGATACAGGTCTCCATCAATGACTTACGATGTGGTGTCAACATTGGCTATGAAGCCGTCCTTAATGCCCTTATCCTTTGCACTAAGAAAAAATGGCTTCGTTTGGAACAGGACATGCGATGCGAGATAGCTTTGACTAGAAGCAGTGAGACGTCTTATTTCTTGTCGCATAATGGTACAAACGTTACGCTAAATATTATTTTCGCTGCTGTCTTAAAACTTCTGTCTGAGCAAAAAGCTCACAAAGAGTTCGTCCTCGATGGTGAACTACGGAAAAGACTGCTAAACGAAACTCTTGAGGAGAATATAATTAGGACAAAACCTCATACTCGTACAAACAAAGCAGGGAAGAAGATAACTGAAGAGTATATGCTATGGTACGATGGGAAAGAGACAAAAACCAAGAATATCGGCCTTGCCATAGCCAAGAATTACGAATCTGACCTGCGCCGGAAACGGGCAAAGCACATCTTTACCATTCTTGAACTTATTCCGAACGTAAAGGTCAAGTCCTTCTTGGATACAGAATCCAAGGAGGTTAAACAAATCATTTCGTTTGAAAGTACAAAGTGCTCATCATACGTTAACGAGCTCTATACCGACTGCGTTAGATTCCTCAAGTATCTCGACGATAAGAATAATAAACTTAGCAGCAAGTCAGGACGGATTAACTGGGCAGACTGCCTCATTGAGCTTAAACTTGACAGTAAGGGCTACCATTACCTTGATGATATCCTCCATGTTCTAAGAGTACTTGGATATGTTAATTCTGACGGTTTACTTCCGGTCGGAATCGAGGTTTATACAACAAAGGATACAGAACAGGCTATCCGTGAGAAGCTCAAACCGGACTCATTAGATGAAAGGGTCAGAAAAGACTTTGACCTTATGAATAAAATGAGAAAGATTCGGCTTGCCGCCATGAATGCGTTTGCCGGTAAGGGCAGATCAAGTCTGAATCATTTCATCAGTGAGTATTTCAAATGTGTCACTTTTGATGACTTCTTTGCCTTAGTAACTAATTATTACGATGAGAATAACCCTGAAGACCGCAAATTCATTTCGGCCATGCAGGATGAGGCTATCATAAAAGAAGAGAAGTTATTGGGAGAGGAACAGAAGCTTATCTATGATGCCCCCATCGATGAGGATATTAATGTCCTTGCTGGACCCGGTTCCGGTAAAACACATATACTGACTCTTCGCTGTGCGCGATTAATCTACAGGGAGAATGTTTCTCCCGGCGAGATCCTTGTCTTAGCATATAATCGAGCCGTAGTCGTGGAGTTGAGGAATCGTCTCGACAGGTTGTTTGGGAGTCTTGGACTCGGACGGTCTGCCAGTCAGATCCATGTTCATACTTTCTCTGCCCTAGCTAAGGTTGTTTGTGGTCATGCATTGGATGATTATGAACTAAATGAATGGGAGGGCTATTTCCTGGAGACGCTTCGTTCTCGTCCAGCTGACGTCAAAAAAATCATTCCGGGCATCCGTTTTGTCATGATTGACGAGTTCCAGGACATCACGCAGACGCGCCTTGAAGCGATGCTGACCATAAGACAGATTTATCCTGGGGTAAAGTTCTTTACAATCGGCGACAAAGATCAGAGCATATACGGATTTGACAAGAAAATCGCCGGCATCCCTGAGTCGACCAGCCCCGATTATTATTATCAGCAGTTGACCTCAAAACTGGCGCCACATGAGTATACGATGAGGACAAATTACCGGTCCTTCCCTAAGATCCTCTCGTCTGCATCCGTTTATTTGAAGAATCCTGAAGATGCACCTGTTTCCTCAAAGAAGTTGAAGGACTCAGAGCCTTCCACCGAGTATGTCAAGATAGTTAATTGGAGGAAGGGATTACGTTATTGGACCGATGATCTTCCCGCCCTGGTTGAACAGGCACAATTATCTTTGGGGAATGAATTATGGGATAAGAGGATTGAAGATATCGCCATCTTCTTCCGGAGTAATGATGAGGTATATAGGGGGTACGAGAAGGTCAGCAAAATGAACTTCTCAGATGTACGAGTTCGAATCCAGGGGGCTTCCGGATGCGAATTATACAGAGTAAGAGAGTTACATGCTGTCTTGACTTATCTACAGGAGAATGCATCAAAAGAGATTACCATCTCCGGCTCGCAGACACAGAAAGAGTTGAGAGCCTTCATTGAAGGGTTGATGTCAGATTTTCCCAAGTGGGACCGCTTCTATCTCGATTTCGCTTATACCCTTATCCTTGACTATCTGGATTTCGTATCGTCTGAAGAAGATAACTATACTTATGGCCAGATGGCTGAGTCCATAATGGAATCTACACAAACCGATGATGGTCAAATTTATAAGATTTACGATCGATATGAGGCAGATAGAATTGACCGAAAAAAACAATTGAACATCATCTTGACAACGATGCATAAAGTAAAGGGACTTGAATTTGATGCCGTCATTGTCACCCCTTCTTTTTCATCATTACCATTTGATGGGCGTAACGATTCAGAGATAGATTTTGATACCCCTCTGACGAGAGAAGAAGTTGAGGAACTTGAGGAAGAACGGCGTCTGCAATATGTCGCTTATACTAGAGCAAGGAAGATTCTCTGGGTATATCGTTTTACTCGGGAAGCGGCGCTGGATCAAATGAAAAAGCACCCAAGACAAGATGCCCGTCTAGGGTTCAACGACAGGCCTGAGATAGACAAGTTCTTCTTGAGTTATATGGCACTTAAGGATGTGTTCCCAAACAATGATAGAATCAAGAGTATGGTGGCGAAAAATGACCCCATTTGTATTGTCCCATACAAGAGCAAACAAACCAATAAAATTGGTGCGTTGGTCAAACACAATGGTATGACCATTGGCATGCTATCCTCTAAGAGTAAGATATTAAAGCAAATTAAGTCTCTAGCGTCCAATACCGGTGTATTGCCCGGTCCACTCTACGGGCTGTTTGTCAATGAGGTCTTTGTATGGACTAAAGAAGATACAGAGAAGAATGACAGAGAGAACAATAACAATCCACCTTTCTTGGAAAAATGGTCACAGGATGCATTGAATCAAGGATATGTATATGTCGTGGACTTCGCAGGATATGCTAAATAACATAGATACGATATGGAAGAGATAAAAGACGGGCTTCGGCGAGATTATAATAGGGCCGTCAGTTGTTTCAATGAGAAGGACTATAGAGGCTTTTTTATGAGCGTTCGTCCCTCGATTGAATGGATGTCCAAGTTTATGATCTATGATATCATAGATGATGATGATATCTCGGATGATTTGATCGATGGGGCTAAGACTTTAGGAAAGAGTCCTACAAGGGGATATGAGTTACAGTCTGGAGGGCATGGGACGACTAGACCGACCGGAAAAGTGTTCCCATTGATAGTCCCCAAATCCTACTTCTATAAGCATCCTGATGTATGCTGCTCCTATTATGATAAAGAGAAAGAGCGGCTTCGTCGCGCCTTGGAGAGTTGTGGCTCCGAATTCGCCAGATTATATGATTTAGCTAGTGGATTGGGCAGTCACTCTGGTAGGACTACTATGGATATTTCCGTTCAAGCTACCGGTTGCGCGGCATTCATCCTTGGATACCTGGATTTCATCAAGAGTAATAAGATTATTTCTGAAGAGTCTCTTTCATTTGTTGAAGGATTGGACAAATTCTCCCTTAACGGAGACGGCGCAAAAGAGGAATTCCAGGCAGAGATTGATGACCTTATCGTAAAGCTTGAACAGAAAGAAGCTTCTTTATTGCAAGCTCAGGCAATGCAACTGGAAGCGGAGAAGAAAAAGCTTGAAGCCGAGTCAAAGAACAGCGAGCTCGAAGCCGAGATTGCATCGATGCAGAAGACCATTACCGATTTGCAGGATCAACTTGCATCCATAGGAGATCAACGTGTTCAAACGGAGGATGAATCATTAGTTGAAGAAGACACTGAGGAGGTAATAGAAAAGGCATCCCCCACTAATCCTATCAAGCCGAAGTTGAAGCTCTCAAAGATCCTTAAGATTGCTCCAGAATCATGGGACGTTGATGAGGAATCAATGGATGATGATCAGCTTGACTTGATTGAGATGAATATCGACAAGTCGATGCTGGTTACTGGATGTGCCGGAAGCGGGAAATCAGTTATCGCGATGCACAAGGCTGAACAAGTTGCGAAAACCGGTGCTAGTGTTATTCTGATAGCCTATACCAAGTCATTATCGGCATTTATGCGGGAAGGAGTTGATGAAAAATCCTTACCGTACCAGTTCTACCATCATTATAGATGGAGAGAAAAACTCAAGAAGCCCAGTGCAGACTATATTATCGTAGACGAGATTCAAGACTTTACACGGGAGGAGATCCTTGAGTTCATTGCGGCCGCGAATAAAGCGTATTTCTTCTTTGGCGATTCTGCGCAGTCCATCTATAAACAGTATGGGAAGAATACCATAAGTATTGAGGAGATATCGGCGTTGACTGGACTTGTTCCGATGCAATTGTATAATAACTACCGTCTTCCGAGGACAATAGCCAAGATTACTCAAGGATATGTTGGTGTAAACGTTAATCCTTATGAGGACAAAGTGTACCAGAACAAAGAAAAGGCTCTTCCTCATTTTGTCCGTCTTGAAGGGTTCGATGAGCAGATTTCAGCAATATGTGCTCTGATTGAAAAGTATACACGTAATATCTTTGACAACCAGAAGATTGGCATTCTTTTGCCTAGTAATGAACTCGTGATTCGCATTTGTCAGAAACTACAGGAGTCAGATATCTCTTGCGAGTTCAAGTATACCGATGACAATACAGACAAATTCGTTGACACCTTGGATTTTGAGTCTTTCCTGCCGAAAATAATGACCTACCATAGCGCAAAGGGACTGCAGTTTGATGTGGTAATATTACCAATGTTCATTGGGGCCATTGATGACGAATCCAAGAAAGCCTTGTATGTCGCAATGACTCGTACAATGCATCAGTTATACATTCTCTATTCGACACCAACAATCAATCCTCCGCTATCTGCTGTCCCGTCTAAACTTTACCTTAAAACAATTTAGAAGAGAATTATTATCAGCATGAGCAACGACAAATGACGGCCTTCTCGTCAAAGGCTGACCTCCAAACATCCCATTAGCAGGCTATGTCAAATGCCGTAGCTAACCACAAACTAATATGCAATTGTTTGCAATCGACACGAAAGCATAATAGTAGACCATGATTACTTTTGAAGAATACGAAAGAGAGCATAACCCAAAGATGTCGAAAACGGAAATCATAATCGGCCTCGTACTATTCTATTCGTTTTGGGCCTATTTCGTTTTCAATGCGATTGTAGATTGCTGGCCGCTATTGCGCTCTAATTTAGCCGCCCTCCTATCCTAGTCATTTGACAAAAAATAAGAACTGATACCCTTCCATAGGCTAACGGTTCCATCTCTTTGTACCCTACTTTGGCCATATCCCAGGTTATCTTCGCCTTCGATATGATCACTTACTACTGCCATACGCTTGAAGAAGCCCTGAAGAGAGCCAAGAAAGCCGGGAAAAAGCCTGGCTGTCGTTATGGTGGGATAGTGCTAAGGTCAGGGAAGAAGGGGTTTGCTATCTACCGGGAAGGAAAGGTCGTGGAGCAGTATTCAGTTATTGGTAGATAATCGCTATATTTAGACCGATAAATCGAAATTACTTGTAGTTTTTCCCACGGTTCGTTGTCTAACGGGTGAGAACGAATAAGAAATGGAAACGAAAGAGCAAAGATTTTCAAGGGTCGTTGAA
>JAEEGI010014665.1_pt1 | contig 16445 bp, 9 predicted proteins | sample 8958751 | NCBI WGS metagenome assembly JAEEGI01 (sample SAMN16246545, study PRJNA631951) | gut metagenome | biome: gut microbiome; feature: rumen; material: KS-attached | host: Bos | place: Iran: Karaj | collected 2018-10
AAACATTGTATTATTATTTAACATCATACTTGAATTTAAATTATTATTTAATCCTAAATTATTATTAGAAATATTTTGAATTTTATTTTGAACTTCAATTTGATTTTTTTCAGCTTCAATTTCAGTAATTTTATGTTTTAAATTTTGATTTTCATTTAATAATACTTTTTCTTTATTTTTCATTTGTTTAGTAGTATATTTATATTTTTTTTCTAAACTTTCAAATTTAGCATTAGCTCTAAATAATTTTTGTTCATAAATATTTTTTTGTTTATTAAACTGTTCTCCATATTTTTTTATTGAATCAGTAGCAACAGATAAACTTTGAGCCAATTCTTTTTTTTCAGATTCAATTTGAGATGATTCTCTAATTAATTCATCTATTTTAGATTTATATGTTAAAATTTCATGTTCATATAAATCTATTTCATTAAGTGATGATTCAAATTTATTTGATAAGTCTTCTAAATTCATTTTTAATTGTTCAATTTCTAAATTTTTATTTTGAATTTCTTGTTTATTTTGTGTTATTTCTTGATTATTTAATTCTATTGTATTATTTAAATTAAATAATTCACCTTCAATTTCTTGTATTTTTTCTTTATATATATTTGATTCATTTAATATTTTTTCATTTTCATTTTTATATTTTTGAATATCTTTAGAATATAAATTTTTTACTTCTTTTAAATTATTCTCTAATTCTTTTATTATTTTTTCATTTTCATTATTTTTATCATTTAATTTCTTAATTTCTTTTTCTTTTTTATTTATTTGATTTTGTTGATCATAATCTTTTTCATCTATTTTTCCTTGTAAATTATCAATTTCTAATTTTTGATTTGAATAATCATATTTTATTTTTTCATTTTCAATTTTAAGTTCATCAATTTGTTTTGTTAATTTAGTTATTTCATCCATTAATTCATTTTTAATTTTATTTTCTTTTTCTTGATTTTTTTGATTTAATTTTCTTTCTTTTTCTAAATATTCATATTCCATTTCTTTTATTTGTTTATTATACATTTCTATATTTTTTACATTTTCTGAATTTTTTTTTATTTTATCTCTTTCTTCTTGTAATTCATTTTCTAATTTTTTAATTTTTTCTTTTAAAAGTTCATTTTCTTTTTTATAATTTGAATTTTTTTCTTCTAATTTATTAAATTTACTCTTTGAAGAATTTATTGCTTGTTGAAATTCTCTTGAAATATTTTCTTTAATTTTATAAGCTTCTTGTAATTTCGAAAATTCTGTTTTATAATTTTTAAGTTGAACTTCATATTCTTGATTTAATTTTGTAATTTCTAAAATTTTATTATTAAGTTCTTTAATTTTTTTAGTTTGAATTTCTATATTTAAATTATTTTGAATTGTCATATTATTTGAACTGTGATTTCTATATATTCTATTTTGAGGAACTGTATAAGTTGGTTGATATTTTTCATCATCTATATCTGAATCAGTTAAATTTGTTAAGTTGTTTAAATTTATGTTATCTTCTGATATTTCTTGAGAATTCACTTGAGGATTATTATTTTCATTATCCATTTAATTTAATTAAATATTATTTGGTTTATTTTTTTACTATTTTTTTTTTTTTGAATATTTTTGAAATGAAACATACAATTGATTAATGTTATGAATAATATTTAGAATTGATGATATTAAGAAACAATCAAAAAAAGTTTAATATATTCATCATCTTCTTAGAGATATATTATAACAATTTATATATTCAATTTTCCATTTAATTAAATAAAAATTAAAGAAAAGAATTTGAGATTAATAATTTAATTGAATATTTGAATTAAATAATTAAACAATTTTTTTTCTAATATATTTTTTGAACAACAATATTCAATATCATTTTGGGAAAAAGATAAATTTGAATTCATTTGTTTTTTTTTAATCTATGTATTTTCCTTTTATTTTTTCCAATACTATTTAATTATTTTGAGATTGATGTTTGTAATATGTTAAATTTCCTTTTATATGTTTATATAAAAATGTAGTTAAATATATTTCCTTGGATTTTAAATAATCTGTATATATTTTGTTTTTATTGACATTTCTAACACTAATTTTTTATTTCTTTTTAAAAGCCCTTTAGGTAGGATTAATATTAGATGATTATTCCTATATTTCAAGATACAAAAATATTTATATTAAATTAAACTCAATGTCAAATGTTATTTTTTTTCTACATTATCAATTTCAGAATTTCCATAATTCTTAATATTTTAAAATAATAAATATAAATTAAGAGAAAATTAGAAATAAAATGAAAATAGAAGATAAATGGAAAATAATATATATAGATGATTATTTTCCTGTTTTTATATTAAATTTTTTATTTATATCTTTATATTAATATGTACTCTAAAAAAAATATCCAATTTCAAAAATTTATATTTATAAAAATATTTAACATGGTAAACCAAAATAAATCCCACTTACTGCTTTATATTGATTTAAAGTTGATAATCTAAAAGGTTTTTTAGATAAAATAGAAGGTTTAAATTTACTTAAACAAATTAAAACATCTTCTTCTTCATTTTTTAATTTTTCTTTTTTATCATTTATATTTTCATGAAAGCATTTGTGTTTATATTTTTTAATTCTAATTAGCCTATCTAAATTACTAAATTCAATATCATTATTAGGATTAATCTCAATATATTCTTCATTATTTAAACCTCTAATTTTATCTAATAATTTTAAATTTTTTTTTATTTTTTTTTTACTTAAAATATTATAATAATTATCAATTGTTTTTCTAACTTCACTTTCTGAATAAGATCTTTTATTATATTCTTCATTTTCATATTGATGAGTTAAATTATAATAAAATTCGTCTCTTTCTGGATCAGCAATAAAATAATTTTGACTTTTTTGATATAATTCATTCATTCTATCTTTATTTATTTGTTCAAAAGTATTTTGAGCAATTTTTAATTTTTTTTTCCCTAATTCTGCACTTTTATTATATTCACTTATATAATAATCATTTATTATAAATTTATTTAATTTAGCAGTAGAAGAAAATAAAGCTAATTTTTTTTCTTGTTTTTCATTAAATGGAGATTTTAATTCATTTCTTAAAAAAACTCTTTTTTGCTTATCTTTCATATATTTTTCTCTTTCTGATTTTTTTGTTATTCCTAATTTATCTGTTAAATCATTTAATTGCTTTAAAGTCTTTTTTATATTTAATACTCCATTTTTATTTCTACTTAATTTAATATTTTTGTCTATAAATGATTTTGTTTTAATTGAATTTGCTGAAAAAGAAGATGTTTCATAACTTATAGTATTTTTTATCGACACCGATGGGTTTTCTTCTCGAAAAGTTATTCTTTTTTTTTTTGAATTTCTTTTAAATTTATTTTTTAAATTTGATTCTAATGAAACTAATTCTTTATCCTGTTCTATATTATTTGTTTTTGAATTAGTTTCTAAATTTGAATATTCAGTATGTAAAATAAAAGTTGATGATTTTTTTTTACGTGGAATTTGTATAGTATGTTTTTTATTTAATGATTTTATAGCTTCATTATTAATTAAACTTCTTCTTAATAAATATCCTTTTTCTCCAACATTATTTGATTTTTCATTTAACATATTTAAAAAATTTAAATAATTAAAAATATAATTGAAAAATTATAGTAAAATAAAAAAAAGAAATATATATTGAGAGAATATATGTTTTCTTTTAATGATTATGATGTTTTTATGATTAATATTGATTAATACGTTTTAAAATGTATAAGAATAAGTGGATCTCTCATATATTTTTTATTAATTTACATTTTTTTGTTACATATTTTATTTATTTTTTTGAGAATTATATCTTATTATTTATTATTTAAATTTAATTGTTTTAATTATAAATAATATATTTTGATTATTAATATTATATAAGTGAATAAAATGATTAAAAATTTATGAAATTTAAACATAATTAATTTAAAAAAAAAATAAATTAATGGACAAAAATAAATTCGTTCTCCCAAAATGTGATTTTATTTTTTTTGACATAGCAGCAAATTTATGTAGTGAAGAATTTCAAGGAATATATCATGAGAAAAAATACCATGAAACAGATGTGGATGAAGTAATAGAAAGAGCAAATAAAATGGGAGTCAAAAAAATGTTATTTGCAGCAGGAAATTTTGAAGACACAAAAATATCATATAATTTATCTAAAAAAAGTCCAAATTATTATATAACAAGTGGAATTCATCCTTGTAGAACAACAGAAGCATTAAAATTATTTAATAATGATATTGAATCTATTTTCAAAAATTTAGATGATTTAATAAATTTATATAAAGATAAAATTATTGCTGTTGGTGAATGTGGTTTAGATTATGATTTATTACATTATTCAAATAAAGAAGATCAATTAAAATTATTTTCTCCTCATTTTTCATTAGCTGAAAAATATAATTTACCCATGTATTTTCATGATAGAAATTCAAATGATGAATTTTATAATATTGTAAAAGAAAATAGAAATAAATTTAATAAAGGAATTGTACATTCTTTTACTGGAAGTGAAGATGAATTAAATAAATATTTAAGTTTAAATTTATATATTGGAGTTACTGGAGCATCTTTTAGAACAAAAAATATTATTGAAGTTGTTAAAAAAATCCCAAATGATAAATTATTATTTGAAACTGATGCTCCTTATTGTGAAATTAGAAGTTCAAATGCTGCTTTTCAATTTGTTGAAACTTCTTTTAAAGGAAGATTAAAAAAAGAAAAAATGAAAAAAGGATTTATGTGTAAAGAAAGAAATGAACCTTGTACTATGATACAAGTTCTTGAAGCATTAAGTAAAATTAAAGAAATTGATAAAAAAGAATTATCTGAAATTTGCTATAAAAATAGTCTTGAATTATTTAATTTAAAGGAATAAAATAATTATAAACAATAATAAAATACATTATAATTAAGTGATAAAATTAAATAATAAATAACTGTTATTATTAAAAATAAATAAAAATAAATAAAAATGTTTAAACTAAAATCAAAATCAATAAATTCAAAAGTAAATCCAACATCAAATAATCCTTTAATAACAAAAATATCAATAAATTGTGATCCAAATCCAAATAAATATAATGAATTAACTCAAGTTAGATTAAGTCAATATCCTCCAATTTATTATTATAGAAAAGTAGAAAATCCATATCAATATAATATATCTAGTGTTGATTTAAAATACTCAAATAGAAAAAGTAATGAAGAGATTTTTACTGATAAAGTAAAAGATATTATTAATAAAGAATCAGGAGGAACAATGACTTTAGAAGATATTTTATCTCAAAGTTCAAAAAAAGATAATTTAAAACCTAATGGTTATCCTTATTTTGATTATTTAAATAAACATCCTATTTTATTGAAAAGTATGCATAATTTACCAAGGAAATTAAATATAAATTTTATGAAAAAAATAAATAATGAAGGTGATAGAAATTTAAGAACTAATCCTTCACCTTATATTTCTAATAATAAAAATGGAAATGATAATTATGAAGAAAATATTAATAAGCAAAATTATGAAGATGAGAAAAATAATGGTTTTGAAAATATTAGATATGAACCAAATGGAAATAATATTAATCAAGTTGATAATGAAAAAAATAATGATGTAAAAGAACCAAATAATAACCTTATTGAGATAGAAAATAATAATAATCAAAATCCTGAAAATATAAATAATAATAATGAAAAACAACAAGAAACAAATGAAAATAATATTAATGAAATAACAAAAGAAAATAATAATGAACAAATAATAGAAAATACAAATAATAATTTAAATGAACCTCAAAGAGAAAATTTAGATAATTTAAAAACAGAAAACGACGAAAAAAATTATAATGAAAATTACAATGATGATGAAGAAGAATTAAATGAATTTACATCACAATTTAACTATAACAACAATCTTCAATTTAAATACAATAATTATAACACACATCATGATCCAAAAAAGATAAAATTTCCAAGAAATATATATCCATTATTAACAGAAAGAGAGGAAATACAATATAAATATTATGAGAGTGATCCTCTTTTATTAAAAGATGATGAATTATTTAAAAAAAAATCAGGTGAAAAAAATATATTTAGAAATCATCGTCAATTAACTGATTTTGAAGGTAAATTACATATGACTAGTGAAAGTAATTCAAGTTGGATTCCTAGAATTCCAAAAAGAACAACATATAATAATTATACTTCTGTTCAATATAATATTATTTCTCCTGGAAAAAAATCTGTTTTTAAAACAAAAGATGAAATTAATGGAATTAAAATTACTAATAGAGTTAAATCTGTTTCTGAATTTGTTGATGTTAATAGAATTGATGCTGTTAATTTAAGTGATCTATTTGCAAATTCTGTTAAAGATAAACATTGGTTTAAAAGAACTGATCAAGTTGGAGCTAATCATTCTGATTTACATTTGACTTATAGAGAAAGAATTCCTCATACTTTCAGTTAAATTTTAATTCAATTTATTTATTTTTGTTGACAACAAAAAAATTTTATTTTTATTTACTTTTCTTTTTATTTCATTTAAAAATATATGTCTATATTATTTATTTCAATAAACATCAATAACAAAGTTTATTTTAATTTATATTCAAAAAAAAAATTGGAAATATTTTTGTAAAATGTATTTCTTTCAGAAATGAATTTTTTTGGATAAATCATTTTAAAAGTGGATTAAATATAATTTCAGTTTTATTTTTATATATTTATTTTATTTTAAATATATTAATAATTTTAACTTATATGTTAAATATGAACATTTATATAAAAGAAAATAATATTATTTCTAATATTTCATTTATTTTTCTTTTATGTATTGTTTCTTATAAATCAATTTTCAAAGTTTTTTTTTGAATGATTAATAAATTAATAATTAATTCAAATTCTAATCAGTAAAACAGACTTAAAAATAAAAAAAAAAAGAAATTTAACAATAAAATAAGAAAAAATTCTTTATTTTGCTCCTTAAAAAGAGATTAAAAAACTTTTTTAAAAAAATTAAGTAAACTTAGACAAAAAGTAAATAAATTTATTGTTTAGAAGCGACTTTTTCAATAAGCCATTTCAATCCTTCCATAATTCCAAAACCTTTTAAAGCGGAACAAGCATAAAGACTCCAATCTCTATCAGTAATATCATTTAATTCTAATTTATCAACTATTTCATCAGCTCCTAAACAAGTAGCTAAATCAGCTTTATTAGCATAAACTAAAAGAGGAACTTTCATTAATTTATCTTCTTTCATTAAAAGTTTCAATTGATCATTACATTCACCAATTCTTTCTTCATCAGCAGAATCTACTACATATAATAATGCATCTACATTATCATAATAATAACTCCAATATTGTCTTATTTCCTTTTGTCCTCCAATGTCCCATACGTTTATTGTAAATCCTTCTTGTATTATTGTCTTTATATTCATCCCTTTTGTTGGCTCTGTTGTTTTCACTTGCTCTTGGGTTATGTTGTGTAATAATGTTGTTTTTCCAGCATTGTCTAATCCAAGAATTAAAATGTTAGGATCTTTATCAAATTTCTTGTAGTTCTTTAATAATTCTAAAAGTCCCATTTTTCTTTATGTTTTATTTTTTGTTTTTTTTATTTTTTTAAAGGGATTTTTTTAGCTTTTTTTACACTTTTTATTTTTATATTAAAGGAATAAAGGTTTATTTTTTTCCTAATTTTTATTTTAATTTTTTTTTTGAACTATTTAAAGATACAATTAATCTTTTTCATATTTTTTATATGGAAAACCCAGAAGAAAAGAAAGAAACAGAGCAAAACCCAGAAGAAAAAAAGCCAGAAGAAGAAAAGGAGAAAAAGAAGGAAGAATACCGTGATCCTGAAACAGGTGAAATAATATCAAAATCTAAATATAAGCAAATAATGAAAATGAAGCAAAAAGCAGAAAATGAAGAGAAGAAAAAGAAGGAAAAAAAGGAGAAAGAAAATTTAAATCCCGAGAAAAAATCAAAGAAAAAAGAAGGTGAAGAAGAAGAGCTTGATCCTACAAAATACTTTGAAAATCGTAAAAATTGGATAATAAGTGAATTACAAAAAGGAAATCATCCATATCCACATAAATTTAATGTAACAATATCTCTTCCAGACTTTATAACAAAATATAAGGATATAACAAAAAAAGGAGAATTTCTTCCAGAAACAGTTCAAGTAGCAGGAAGAGTACATTCAATAAGAAAATCAGGTTCATCATTAATATTTTATGATATAAGAGGAGAAGATGCTCAAATTCAAATATATGTTGATGAACGTAATCATAAAGGAAAAAAAAGTTTTGTTGATACTCATATTAATGTTAGAAGAGGTGATTTTATTGGTGTTATAGGACATCCTGGAAGAACTAATCCAAAGGGAAAAGAAGGTGAATTAAGTGTTTCTTGTGAAGAATTAATTTTATTATCTTATTGTATGCATATGTTACCTAAAGTTGAAACTGGATTAAAAGATACTGAAACTAGATTTAGAAAAAGATATCTTGATTTAATTATTAATCCTAATGTTAAAAGAAATTTTATTATGAGAAATAATATCATTAATTATATCAGACAGTTTTTATTAGATAGAAAATTCGTTGAAGTTGAAACTCCTATGATGAATATGATTGCAGGAGGTGCTAATGCTAAACCTTTTATTACTCATCATAATGAATTAAATATGAATTTATTTTTAAGAATTGCACCTGAATTATATTTAAAAGAATTAATTGTTGGAGGAATGGATCGTGTTTTTGAAATTGGAAAACAATTCAGAAATGAAGGTATTGATTTAACTCATAATCCTGAATTTACAACTGTTGAATTTTATATGGCTTATGCTGATTATTTTGATTTAATGGATTTAACTGAAGAATTATTAAGTACTATGGTTTTTAAATTTTTTGGAACTTATAAAATTCAATATCATCCTGATGGAAAAGATGAAGAAGAACCTAAGAAAACTGATAAAAAAGGAAAAAAAGGAGAAAAAAAAGAAGAAGAGAAAAAAGAAGAAGAGAAAAAAGAAAAGAAAAAAGTAGTTGAAATTGATTTTAAACCACCATTTAAGAGAATATCATTAATAAAAGGACTAGAAGAAGAATTAAATATAAAAATTCCGGAAGATTTAGAAAGTGAAGAATGTAGATTATTCTTAGAGAATTTATGTAAAGAAAAGAAAATAGATTGTCCACCTCCAAAAACAACAGCAAGATTATTAGATAAATTAGTAGGAGAATTTATAGAACCAAAATGTGTATCACCAACATTTATAATAGATCATCCTCAAATAATGAGTCCATTAACAAAATATCATAGATCAATTCCTCAATTATCAGAAAGATTTGAATTATTTATAAATTGTCATGAAATAATTAATACTTATACTGAATTAAATGATCCTATTAAACAAAGAGAACTTTTTGTTAAACAAATGGAAGCTAAAGCTCAGGGTGATGAAGAAGCTAATGATATTGATGAAACTTTCTTAAATGCTCTTGAACATGGTTTACCACCTACTGGAGGATTTGGAATGGGAATCGATCGATTAACTATGATTTTAACTGATAATGTTAATATTAAGGAAGTTATTCTTTTCCCTGCTATGAAACCACAAGATGAAAAAAAAGAAGATGAAAAAAAAGATGATGATAAAAAAGAAGATGATAAAAAAGAATAAAATGTCTAAATTAAGAAATCTAAGGGAATTAAATTAATTTAATTTTTTGTTCTAGAAAAATAATATGAAATATTTTATTAAAAATTTTTCTTCGAGTCTAAGAATAGTAAAATCTTTATTTTTAACTTATTTTTTTATTAAAAACAATTAAATGAAGATTTCCAATATAAAGTAAGTAAACTTTATCAATTGAAAGAAATTCAAAAAATTTAAAAATACAGATGAAAGAATTTTTCATGATAAAAATTAACAAATTTAATTTTATTGAAAGATAAATTTAAATATTCATATACCACAAAATAATTATTTTTTAAATTTAAAAAGTGATAAATAAAAAAATTTCTAAAATCAAAAAAGGTTTTTATAAATCATATGTTTCGCTGTAAAAAGTTATAAATATAAATTAGTTAATATTTCTTATAATAATAATATAGAAGAGTATTAAAAAAGCGAAACTATTTTTATAAATTTTGTAAAAAAAAAATATCAAAAAATAATAAAAAATTAAATTAAAAAATGTCAAACCAAATGAATAATAAAAAATCTAAAAACCAAGAAATAATAGGAAGAATTCATGTAAACCAATCATCGAATTTTCCAAGGTAGAAAAATTCAAGTAAATATAAAAAAAGAGGAGAAAATACAAATATCAAATATAAATTAAAAAATAAAGAAAATCCACTAAATAAAATTCAAAAGAAATAAAATATAGTATCAAATATAATAACTCAAGTAAAAAAGATAAAAAATAGAAAATGAATTAATTGAAAGTAAAAAATAGAAAACAAATATGAAAATCCAAATAAGCAAAAATCACATTCTCATTCTCCAATTAGATTATTAAATTCAGGGATGAAAATAAATAATGGTTTTTTACCTCCAAAAATATTAGATAAAAAAACATTAGTATTAGATTTAGCTGAAACTTTAATCCATAGTGGATTTCTTCCATTTGATTATCCTTCTAATGTAATAATTAAAATCGAATCAGACAATGAAATTCATGATATTCATGTTTTAGTTGTCCTGGAGTAAAAGAATTTTTAGAAAAAATAGCAAAAAAATTTGAATTAGTTATTTTTACTGCAATTTTAAGTAATATTTATTTAATTTTATTTTCAGCAAATTCAAATGAAGTTCCCCACTGGAATCATCCAAATGAATTGTATTATTTAATATTATGTTTCTTATGTAAATATTTTTTAACAATATTAGGATTAAATATGTACAATACCAAGTATAGTATTTGGTTCAATATTTTCAATGGGAGCATTTTATTTTCATCAATTGATAAATTAGAATATACTTTTTAAATGGTTCTTCTTCTTTAAATTAAATTTAAAAGATAAAAGGGAGTAATTTAAATAAATAAATAAAAAGATAGGAAGTAAGTATATATCAATTTAATTTTTTTTGTACTTAGTTTCTTTACCTTTTTTCAATATATTTTCATAATTTTAAGATTTTTACTTTTGAAACACTGATGTTTTAAAAATTATATTTATAATAAAAATAAATGATATTTCAATTAAATTTATAATCAAATAATAGAAAGAATTTTATATAGTTTAAAACTTAAAAATATTATTGTTAATTATTTTTTAAGAAAAATAAATAATAAGATTTTAAATGTATTGATTGTTTATATTAATTTAATACTTTATTCAAACTATTTCATTGTATTATTTAAATTTATTTGTTTTCCATTGTTTTTTTTCTTCTTCGAGAAACAGATTCTTTTATGTCATCTTTTTTCATTAATTGTCCTTTGATTAAATTTTCTTCATAAGTTGTTGATGATGAGATAAGTTTTTTGGCATTTTCACTACTTGTTTCTCTCCTTGATTTTCTGGTTGAAGTTGTGACGCCTTCTTTTTTTTCGTCTTCTTCCTCTTCTATTATTTTTACTTCAACTTTTTTCATAAAAAATCTTATAAATTTTTGAATGAATTGTTCTAATAAAAACATATATTTTACTCTTCTTCTATATTTACCTAAATGAAATTTAAGAATTGTCTCTCTATTTTGAGATAAATATATTCTTTTTATTAAAAGTTGTTTTATTTTATCATACTTTTGTTTTTGGAATTTCATTTCTTTACATAATATATTTTTTTATCATATTGGCATTATGAATTAATGCAACAGTTTTTATTATTGTGTGATATTTTGATAATATTTCTTTTTTATTAAATTATTTTCTTTTATTCTATTTCTTAAAATTTTTTTTATTGTCTCATTACGTTTTTTAATTATTATTTTTTTTCTTGATTCTGAAATGAATTTTTGGATGATTAATGATTTTTCATTGACAAGAAGATATCGGATTATTCTTCTGTATTTTGCAAAATTATATCTTATTGCATTTATATTTATTTCAATTTGAGATATAATATTTTTTAGTAAAAATTCTTCTAAACCTTTTTGTGCAATTAGATCTAACTTTTTTTTTTAATTTGGGGAATCCTTGTAAACGAAACAAACATATTAGTTATTAATTCTGAAAGATTATTATCATTTAAATTTTCCATTTGATTTTCTAAAACAATTACATCAAATCTATTTACAAAAGCAGGAGACATATCTTTTATTTTATTTATATTACAAGTACATATCATCCTAAAATTTTTATGTATTTTAATTCTTAATTCTTCAGTATTTTCAGGTAAATCAAAATATTCTTCTTCTGCATTATTTTTTTTATCTAATAAACCATTTAATCTTTCACCAACTGTAGCATTTGCTTCATTTATACAATCAAGAACAACAGTTTTTCCAGTTTTAATAGCTTCAACAAGAAATCCAGGTATAAATTTTAAAATTTCATTACTTTCAGCATCATCACTTTTTGGACATGGTTTTATTTGACCAATCAAATCAGAACATTGTAAATTTTTGGTACATAAACAAATACAATTATTATTTTTTTTTTTTTCTGCATTTTCCTTTTTATTTATCATTTTATTAAAGCATTCAGCACACCATCTTGCGACTTGGGTTATTCCACTTTCATCTTCTCCAACTATAATTGCATTTCTTTCATTTCTTAAAGAAAATAATATTGAAGAAACAGCTTCACATAAATTATTATTAGAATAACAAGAAGGAAATTCTTCTGGTAAAGTTAATTTAGATGGTTGTAATGTTTTTAAAGTTTTATAATTTTTTAATTTTTCTTTCATTTTTTTTGGATATCTTGCACCATAAACAGTCATAATTGTATCATATTTATTTTTATCTTCAACAAGTGCTCTAATAACTCCTTCAATTTCTCTAATAGTAAAACATTGAACATCATCAACTAAATTTGTCTCTTCTTGCCAATCCATATGAAAACTTACAATATCAGTTAAAATATCCTCATTACCTTTATAATTATTCTGTTTTGCAAGTCCTTTTGTAATATCAATTAATTCCTCTTTAGTAAAATTCGGAAAATTTATTTTTTGAAATCTTGAAAGAAAACCAATTCCTAATTCTTGTCTTTTATTTGCAAAAGCTCCCTTATTTGGATTCTGAGTAGCAATAATTCCAAAATTTTTATTCATCTTATATTTTTTTAAAATTTTTCCTGATGATTCAACACTTAATACTTTACTATCAAGAGCTTGTTGAATACATTCAAGTACTTCTCTAGGAGCTAAATTAATTTCATCTAAAAGAATCTTATGTCCTTTTGTATATGCTCTAAAGAATTGACCTTCTTCTACTTTAAGACCTGATGCTGACGTATTATCACCAGTAAATTTAACTAATAAATCATCTATTTTTGTTTCAGCACTAAGATTAAATCTTAATAAAGAATCATCAAATTCTGAATCTTTATTTAATATTTGTGTTATATATTCACATGCAATTAAAGTTGTTCTTGTCTTAGATGTACCTGTAGGTCCTTCTAATAAAACTGGAATACCACTTAAAATATAATGAATAAGCATTGCCATTCTTTCACATGATTTATCTGTCAAAACATATCCCATTTTATTAAAAAATTCTTCATTTTCTCTTAATTTTTTTTTATTTTCTTCAAGAATATCAAACTCATTTTTTATTTTTTGTTCTGCTTCTAAAATGAATTGTTCAGTTGAAACTTTTTGTCCTGTATCTTGATTATCTTTCAAAAAACCATTTTTATTTATAGATTGAATATTTGGTTTAATTATATGAATATTTGTTATATATTCTGATTTTTGAACTTCTGATTCTTTTTTATTTTCTTTTTTTATATCCTTTTTTACTTCATTTTTTATTTTATTATTATTTTGTTGAAGTTTTTTATTTTTTTTCTTCGTTTTTTTTTGCATCACTACTTGAAGATGTATTATTGATTTTAATATTTGATGCTTCTTTTTTTTTATCTCCAATCATTTCTTCTTCTTCTTCTTCTTCTTCTTCATCTTCATCTTCTTCATTTTTTATTTTTTTATGTTTTATGTTGGTTTCTTTTTTTTCTTCTTTTTTATTTTTATTTATTCCTTTATCTTCTCCTTCATCTTCATCTTTATTTTTTTTTTTCAATAATTCATTTTTCTTTTTTTCATCTTCTTCTTCTTCAGATTCTTCTTTCTTTTTCTTTTTTTCGTTTAATTCAATATATATACAATTTTTTTCATCACAGATTGTAGATATAATAATATTATCTTCCATTTCAACAGGAATGGGAGTTTGTTTAGTTGCATGTAAAAAATTACATTCTTTTGGTATATCTTTAGTTAAATATGTTCTAAGAGTTGCAATAGTTATTGAAGGAGAAAATGATTCACTTTTCACTAAATTATTATTCACAAAAATTGAAAATTTTGAATTTTTGTTAATAATATTAATAACACCATCTATTTCCACATCTTCAATAGTAAAATTATCTTCATCATCAATATTAATTTCATGTGAATTCCTAGTGAAAATTTTATTATCATTAAGATTCAAATCTTTTCTTAATTTACTTAATTTTTCGCTAATTTCATATTGTTTCTCACATTTTATTGATTTATTATCTTCATCAAAAATTTTAATTTTTTTTTTTGGTCTAAGATTTTTCAAAAGCACAGATTTTGAATCCGAGTCCAAAACATCTTCAATTGAAAATTCATTTTCTTGTTTTTTTCTAATTTCAGTTCCATTAAAAGTGAAAATATATGTTTCTGGAATTTGATTATCATCTCTAATTTTATCCAATTTATCAGATAAAGAAGCTTTAGTGAGAGTATTTTCATCATTATCATATCTTAATGTTATTGTAATTTTATTTTGAATTTGAATTTTTTCTTGTCCTTTCTTTGAACTTCCTGAATTACTTTGATTGTCGAAATCATTTTTATCATTATCTTCAATATATATTTTTTCTTCCTTTGTGATAAGAGAAAGTAATATTGATTTTTCATCTTTGATTGGTACTCCAATTCCATCAAATAGAAATTTTGCTTTATCTGAAATTTCATCTTTTAATAATTCTCTAAGTGAAGATATAGAACTATTTAAATCTAATTTAATCATTCTAAGTATATCTCCATTTTTAAATATATGAATTAACTTTTTATTCTCATTACTACTATCATTTTTGTTTGAATTATTTGAATTTGGGTTTTTTTTTTCTTTTTCCTTTTCTTTTTTTTTAGAATCATTTTTAGTTTTTATTTGTTGATTAATGAAATAAATTGAATCTTCATTTAATAAATCTTTAATAACAAACTTTTGTTCTTTGGCTTCATCTATTTCAATTTCAGTATCTTCATATTTAATCGTACTATCATTCGGAATTTTATCTTTCATTTCTTTTAATAAAGATTCAATATTTTCATCAACATTAATATTAATTTTACATACAATTTTGTCATTTAGGTATACATCAACATCTCTAGAAGATGATGAACAATGAACTTCTTTATCCTTTAAAATATCATTAATTGTAAATTCAGATTCATCTGATTTATCAATAGTTCCGTCATTCATAATAAACAAAGAATTTTCTGGCATATCTTCTTTTAAAGATTCCCTTAATTTATCTAAAGTCATATTTAAGTCTACTTTTCTTATTTTTTTTTACCACCTATAACAACTTTGATGACAGATTTTGACATTTTAAAATATAAATAATATTCCCTCCCAATTTAACTTTTTAAATAATTTATAATATTTATTGAAAATGAAAAATGAAAATAAGATTGTATATGAGATATATATTAATAATGCTCAATTCACCTACATTATGTTAATACAATAAAAATATTTTTTGATGATAATGAGAGACAAAAACCAATTGAAGATAACTATCCTTTATCAATTTCATTAAAAAGATTGAGACACTTATTAATCACAAAATTTGGAGATAGTTTTTTTTTTACATATAATGGAAATTTAATACAAAGAAAAGAAGAAAATTCATTTACTCTTAAAACTATTATTCAAAATGATTCTATAAATTTAATCACTCTAAATTTTAATTTTATCAAAGTAGAAAATTTTAATCAAGATGAAAATATTGATTTTGGTAAAAATGATAATGGAAATAATCAAGGTTCAATCAATAATTCAGATGAAAATAAAATCAACAATGAAGAAAATAATGAAATTGAAAATAATAAAAATAAAGAAATTAACGATAAAATGAATGAAAAAGAATATGAAATAATCAATAATGAAAATGATAATCTAATATGTAAAATAAAAATATTACCTGAAATGACATTAACAGAATTAAG
>JAEEGI010014667.1_pt1 | contig 16444 bp, 14 predicted proteins | sample 8958751 | NCBI WGS metagenome assembly JAEEGI01 (sample SAMN16246545, study PRJNA631951) | gut metagenome | biome: gut microbiome; feature: rumen; material: KS-attached | host: Bos | place: Iran: Karaj | collected 2018-10
AACCGTCAGCACGGGACCAAAGCTTTCCTCTTCCATCGACTTGAAGCGCGGGTTGGTGGTCTCGATCACGGTGGGCTCAACAAACCAGCCTTTCTTCTTGTCGCACTTGCCACCGATGACGATCTTGGCATCGTCGGCCTTCTTGGCGAAGTCGATATAGCTCTTGCACTTGTCGAACGAAGCCTCGTCGATCACAGCGTTGATGAAGTTCATGGGATCCTTCACGTCGCCCATCTTCACCTCCTTGCACATGGCCTTGATGTCCTTCAGCACGTCGGGCCACAGGCTCTTGGGAATGTACATGCGTGAAGCAGCCGAGCACTTCTGGCCCTGGAACTCAAATGCACCGCAGAAGGCTGCCGTAGCAACGGCCTTCTTGTCGGCACTGGGATGAACAAAGATGAAGTCCTTGCCACCGGTCTCGCCCACGAGGCGGGGGTAGGAGATGTACTTGTCCACATTCAGGCTAGCCTGTTTCCACAGACTCTTGAAGGTGGCGGTGCTGCCGGTGAAGTGGATACCACTGAAGTACTTGCTGTCGGTAGCTACCTCGCCGATGAGGGCGCCGCTGCCGGGCAGGAAGTTGATCACGCCGTCAGGCAGACCGGCTTCCTTGTAGAGCTGCATCAGGTAGTAGTTGCTCAGCAGGGCGGTAGTGGAAGGCTTCCACAGGGCCACGTTACCCATCAGCACGGGAGTCATGCACAGGTTGCTGGCAATCGAGGTGAAGTTGAACGGGGTAACAGCCAGGATGAAGCCCTCGAGGGGACGATACTCGGTGTGGTTCAGCTGACCCACGCCGTCCTTGGGCTGCATGCCGTAGATCTTGCTGGCATAGTGCACGTTGTAGCGGAAGAAGTCGATAGTCTCGCAAGCCGAGTCGATTTCGGCCTGGTAGATGTTCTTACTCTGGCCCAGCATGGTTGCTGCGTTCATGATGGGGCGATACTTGGTGGCAAGCAGCTCAGCCATCTTCATGACGATAGCGGCGCGGGTGGTCCAGGGAGTGCGGCTCCACTCTTTCCATGCCTTCATGGCAGCGTCGATAGCCATCTTGATCTCTTTCTTGGTCACCTTGTGGTAGGTAGCCAGCACGTGCTTGTGGTCGTGGGGGCAGGTCACCTGGCCCGTGTCACCGGTGCGGATTTCCTTGCCGCCGATGATGATGGGGATATCAACCACGATTTTGCTCTGGCGCTCGAGTTCAGCCTCGAGAGCAACGCGCTCGGGAGAACCGGGCATGTAGGCCTTCACCGGCTCATTGGCGGGAAGGGGAAAATTGATAACAGCGTTATTCATTATTTTTAGTTTTTAGTTTCTAGTCCCTAGTTTCTAGTTTCTAGCTTCTGGTTTTTTTATTGAAAATGGTTGATTTGTGGGTAAAGCTAGAGTCAGAGCCTTTACACTCTAAACTCTAAACTTTAAACTTCAAGTGCCACAAGCCATATGGCTTGCGACACTTGAATATAGATTTATCCGAACATCTGTTCGAAGGTCTTCTTGATGATAGCGATGGCTTCCATGAGCTCTTCCTTGTTGATGCACAAGGGGGGAGCGAAGCGGATGATGTGGTCGTGGGTGGGCTTAGCCAGCAGACCGTTGTCACGCAGCTTGAGGCAGATGTCCCAAGCGGTCTTGCCCTCGACGGGCTTGGTGACGATGGCGTTCAACAGGCCACGGCCGCGCACCTGCACGATGAACGGCGAGTTGATTTTCTGGATTTCCTCACGGAAGATCTTACCCATCTTCTCGGCATTCTGGACGAGTTTCTCGTCCTTAACCACCTTCAGGGCCTCGACAGCAACGCGGGCTGCCAGGGGGAAACCGCCAAAGGTCGAGCCGTGCTCACCGGGCTTCACGTTGAGCATGATGTCGTCGTCGGCCAAGCAAGCCGATACGGGCAGCACACCACCACCCAGAGCCTTGCCCAGGATCACGATGTCGGGACGGATGCCGTCGTGCTGGCTGCACAGCATCTTACCCGTGCGGGCGATACCGGTCTGCACCTCGTCGGCGATAAACAGCACGTTGTGCTTGTGGCACAGGTCGAAGCATTTCTTCAGGTAGCCGTCATCGGGGACGAACACACCTGCCTCGCCCTGGATGGGCTCGGCGATGAATGCGGCAACTTCCTTGCCATATTTCTCGAGCGCCTTCTCAAGCGCCTTGGGATCATTGTAGGGGATGCGGATGAAACCGGGGGTCAGGGGACCGTAGTCGGCGTAGCTGCTGGGGTCATCGCTCATGGTGATGACAGTCACGGTGCGGCCGTGGAAGTTACCCTCGCAGCAGATGATTTTCACCTTGTCGTTGGCGATACCCTTCTTGGCAACACCCCAGCGACGAGCAAGCTTCAAGGCGGTCTCAACACCCTCGGCACCGGTGTTCATGGGGAGCACCTTGTCATAACCGAAGTAAGAGTGCATGAACTTCTCATACTCGCAGAATGCCTCGTTGTAGAATGCGCGGGAGGTCAGACACAGCTTGTTGGTCTGATCTTTCAGGGCCTTGACGATGCGGGGGTGGCAGTGACCCTGGTTTACGGCTGAGTAGGCCGACAGGAAGTCAAAATACTTCTTGCCCTCGACATCCCACACGTAGATGCCCTTGCCCTTCTTCAGCACAACGGGCAGCGGGTGGTAGTTGTGAGCACCGTAGCGCTCTTCCATTGCAATGTAACTCTTGGTTTTTGCGCCCAGGGGATTGGGCTTGCTCATGTCCTTCTTAGCTGTTTTAGCTGTTGGTTTCTTCATTGGTTAAGTTGATGTTATTAAATGGTTGATGTTAGAATGAAATTCTGGTTGCAAATATAATTTATAAATATGAAAAAGGATTATCGTTTCACAATATTTAACGCACACGAGTTATCAACGTTTCCCTTTTGCTGCCGATTCTCGTGACAATGCCAGATAAAAGAAGTCCGCCCTGCTGGTATTGTGCAGGGCGGACTTGATGTCTGTTGCTTGGCAGTGAAGCGGTTGCGTTTACTGCTGGCTCTCGTCTTCAGCATCGGCGGCATGTTTCTTGGATCGACGCTCCTTTTTGCTCGTCTCGCTGCTGCTGGTGTCTTTCTCTTCTTTAAGGTCGATTTCGTTGCGATCCTTGTCGAGTACCTTATATTCCAGGTAATTGAGCGACTGGTCGGGCATGATGCGGAATTTGCGTTTGAATTCCCGGCGCCATTTCCAGTATTCACTCATGATACCTTTCTTGAGATAAGCATCGACAAACGGATGGACATACATAATGAAGTTGTTCACGTTCAACGTGTGGACAAGGTAATCAATCTTGTCTTTCAGCTTGTCGGTAAAGAGCAGCGAGGGTTGCACTTCGCCTTTGCCGCCACATGAGGGGCAGGTCTCGGCGGTGGCAATGTCCAGTGCCGGTCTCACGCGCTGTCGCGTGATCTGCATCAGCCCAAACTTGCTCAGTGGCAGGATATTGTGGCGGGCACGGTCTTTTTGCATCACTTCACGCATGTGTTTGTACAGCTCGTTGCGGTGCTCGGCCTTGGCCATGTCGATGAAGTCGATCACGATGATGCCGCCCATGTCCCTCAGGCGCAGCTGGCGAGCGATTTCGTCGGCAGCGAGCAGGTTCACATTCAGTGCGTTGCTCTCCTGGTCGGTGCTTGTGCGCGATCGGTTGCCGGAATTCACGTCGATGACGTGAAGGGCCTCGGTGCTTTCTACGATTATGTATGCGCCCGACTTGAAGGATACCGTTTTGCCGAACGAGGACTTGATCTGCTTGGTGATGCCAAATTTGTCAAAGATGGGCGTGTCCTCGCTGTAGAGTTTCACGATATCGCTGCGATCGGGGGCTATCAGGTTCACGTAGTCGTGGATTTGCTCAAACACCTCGGCATTGTTCACTTGAATGCTCTCGAACTCCGGACTGAGAATGTCGCGGATTTCACCGACGGCACGGCTTTCTTCCTCATACACGAGTGAGGGTGGGGTGGCCGTTTGTACTTTGGCAATGGCATCGTCCCAGGCCTTGAGCAATAACCTGAGTTCGGCATTGAGCTCGGCGGCTTTTTTGTTTTCGGCCGATGTGCGCACGATGACCCCGAAATTCTTGGGCTTCATGCTCTCGATGAGCCGGCGCAGGCGTGTCTTCTCGGCGTGATCTTTGATCTTTTGAGATACCGAGATGCGGTCGTTAAAGGGTGTCAGCACCAGGAAACGTCCGGTGAAGGTTATTTCGGTGGTCAGGCGTGGACCCTTGGTCGAGATGGGCTCTTTGGCGATCTGGACCAGTAACTCTTGTCCTTGGGTGAGCAGGTCCGACACGGTGCCGTGTTTGTTGGTCTCGGCCTGGTTTTTCACCTTGCTGAGGCTCGTTGGCCGCTTGTTTGGATTGGCGCGTACCGTCTGGATGTATTGAGAAAAGGTGTTGAACTGTGAACCCAGATCAAGGTAATGAAGAAAGGCATCCTTGGAGTGGCCAACGTTGACAAACGCGGCATTCAGTCCCGGCATCAGCTTCTTTACCTTGGCAAGGTAAAGGTTGCCCACGGCATAGGACGCGTCTCGGGTCTCACGTTGCAAAGTAACGAGGCGACCGTCTTCGAGCAGCGCTGTCGTCATTTCCCTGGGCGTGACGTCAACTACTAGTTCACTTCTCATCGCAGTTGGTGTGGGTGAAATACATATCTAAATAAAGTGTCAGTATATACCGTGATGTGAAGGCATCTTGGGGCGGTATATTGCACATCGGCAGTTCCCGGAATGATTGTCCCGCTGGACAAGGGGAAGTGTGAGTGCGGTTGGGCGCTAGTGCGCCGTGGAACAAACAAGACAGGAACAAACCAATTGACTGGATGGTGGCTAGAGTGGTGACTCTGAGTCAAACCTCTGCTGATGCTCATCATGCGTGCCAATTCGTCTGTTCCCGCTATTTCACAATCGTCATGTGAGGGTTAGAAAAGTGTGATTACTTTTTGTTTTTATGACGATTCTTGCGCAGTCTTTTTTTACGCTTGTGCGTAGCCATCTTGTGGCCTTTACGTTTCTTTCCGTTTGGCATAGTCGTAAAATTATATAATTAATTATAATATAATGTGTTATGATGGACGAAAAAGAGGGATTCGCGTCACATGCGACATTACTTCACCTGATCCATGAACACCTTGGCGGGCTTGAAAGCCGGGATCTTGTGCTCGGGGATAATGATAACGGTGTTCTTGCTGATATTGCGGGCGGTCTTCTGTGAACGGGTCTTCACGATGAAACTGCCAAAGCCGCGCAGGTAAACATTCTCACCATTGGCCAGGGAGTCCTTAACGGTGTCCATGAACTTCTCAACAGTTTCGAGAACCGATGCTTTGTCGATTCCGGTGCTTTGAGCGATCTCTCTTACGATTTCTGCTTTAGTCATTTTATTTAAAATTTAATTCTTAGTTAAATAGTTATATATTTACTCATTTCTAATTGCTTGACCGATAGGGTTTTAGGATTGTGCTTTCAGAAAAAGCGACAAACAAAAAGCGCCCAAAAATGAGCCCCTCTCGATTTTGCGACTGCAAATATCGCACTTTTTTTTTAATTAAGCGCTAATATTCAGCATTTTTTATGATTTTTTTTTTGATTATCACCTGTTTCGATATGGCGCCTGGCGGTTTTTGATGGCGATTTCATTTTGCACGTTCTTATTGCTGCCGGTTTCCGACTTTTTGCTTAACTTTGCCGCCAATTATGGAACAAGAACAGAAACTGATAATCGAGGAAGACATCATCAAGATGCTCAAGACGGTCTATGACCCTGAGCTTCCCGTGGATGTCTATAGCTTGGGTTTAATCTATAAGATAGACTTGGCCGACGACGGTCACGTCGATATCGACATGACGCTCACCGCGCCCAATTGCCCCATCGCCGACTTCATCTTTGAGGACGTCAGGCAGAAGGTCGAGAGCGTGGACGGTGTCACCAGCGCAACGGTCAACCTGGTCTTTGAACCGGAGTGGGACCCCCGCATGATGACCGAGGAGGCCAAACTCGAGCTGGGCATGATGTAGGTTAGGCTTCAGGCATTTATAGGACATTAGACTTTAGATAGAACGGATAACCTTCCTGAAAACTGAGAATGGCTCGCGAGAACACATATTTCATTTCAGACCTCCATCTGGGGGCGAAATACATGCGCGATGAGTTGGATCGTGAGCGCCGCGTGTGCCGTTTTCTGGATAGTATCAAGGACGATGCGGCCGAGCTCTACCTGCTGGGCGACATCTTGGACTATTGGTATGAGTACAAGTATGTGGTTCCCCGCGGCTACATCCGTTTCCTGGGCAAGCTCGCCGAGCTCGCTGATGCTGGCGTGAAGCTCACGTGGGTGACCGGCAATCACGATGTGTGGCTGTTCGACTATCTGCGCGACCAGCTGAACATGACCGTCCTCAATGGGCACACCGTTATCCAGTCCCAGGGCAAAAAGATACTCATCTCTCATGGCGATGATGTGGGTGAACAACCCGCCATGTACCGTTTCACGCGCTGGTGTTTCTATAATAAGGTGTGCCAGTGGCTCTATGCCGCTATCCACCCCCGATGGACCTATCCCATCGCCACGGGCTGGTCCAATGAGAACCGCACGCGCCGCGACCCGCATCAGCAACACGCCATCTCAGAGCGTGCCGCAAGTCACCTGTTGGATTTCTCCCGCGACTATTATCGCCAGCACCCTGACGTCGATGCCTTCGTCTATGGCCACATCCACCTTGCACGCGTCACCGACGGAAACGACACCCTGCCGCCCGTCATCTTCCTGGGCGAATGGATTTCGTTGAATTCCTACGTCGTTCTTGACCGTTCAGGTGCATTCTCACTCAAGTTTTTTGAAAAATAGAGTAATTTTTTCGCAATCGTTTGTTCAGCTGATTATCAGTTGGATAGAAGGTAAAAAGCGATTCGATTACACTAAAATATGTTGTAAAACATAAAAAAATTGAATTCTAGTTTCAAAAATTGGCTTTACATTTGCGCCATAAACCTGAAACAATCTTTTTTACCTTAGAAATTTTACCTATTTTGAAACCTAAAAAGGAATTTTAAGCCGAGGCTTAAAGTTCCTTTTTAAAGTATTTAATATTTTCTTTTTCTTTAATTTGTCGTTTTTCACTACTTTTGCGGCCAAAATTGAGACTGTAATGTGATGAAGACGGTAGCTATCATAGTGGCTGGCGGCAGTGGCACGCGATTTGGCGCGGAATTGCCCAAGCAGTTTCTGGAACTGGGCGGCAAGCCCATCCTGATGCGCTCTATCGAGGCTTTTGCGAATTCCGGGAACTGTCCTGTCGATGTCATTGTGACCTTGCCAAGTGACCAGATGGACCTGTGGCAACGGCTATGCGACCAGCATGGCTTTGGCCTGCCGCATCGCGTGGTGCCTGGCGGCGAGACCCGCTGGCACAGCGTGAAGCATGCGCTTGACAGCATGGGAGACGTCAATGAGGTTGATATTATCGCTGTCCATGATGGCGTTCGCCCAATGGTAACCGCCGATGTGATTAGCCGCACGATTGAGGCTGCCCGCTGTGATGGCGCTGCCATCCCTGTGGTCATGCTTAACGACTCGGTGCGGAAGGTTGTGGGTGAAGCGAGTTACTCGCTTGACCGCTCGACATTGCGTGCGGTGCAGACGCCGCAGGCCTTTGATGCCCGTCTGCTGCTTGACGCATACTCCTTGCCCTATCAACCGATATTTACCGACGATGCATCGGTCGTCGAGCAACTGGGTCACCCTGTGACCCTTGTCGAGGGCGATCCTCAGAATCTGAAAATTACACGTCCCATGGACTTGGCGCTTGCCGAATACCTGTTGAACAATAATGCCTGACCTGCGTCATACCGACATACAGTACTTGCACGGCGTGGGACCCAAGCGGGCCGAGCTGCTCAAGAAGGAACTGGGCATCTCGACCTATTATGACCTGCTGTATTACTTCCCCTATCGTTACATTGACCGCAGCGTGATGAATCACGTGAATGAGCTCAATGGCGATGAGGCGGCGGTTCAACTCAAGGGACGCTTTCTCACGTTCAACACGGTGGGCGAGGGACGCAAGCGCCGTCTGCAGGCCTTGTTCACCGATGGCACAGGCACTATCGAGGTAGTATGGTTCAACCGTGTTGCTTCGATCCAAAAGACCTATAACACCAATACGCAGTACATCCTGTTCGGCAAGCCGTCATTGTTCAACAATCACCTGAACATCGTCCACCCGGAGGTGGACGTGGTCACGACCGAGCAAGTCGCTCAAGGTCTCACGGGAGTGTACAGCCTCACCGAGGTGTTGCGCAACCGCTCCTTCACTTCGCGGGCCATACACAAGCTGATTCTCACCTTGCTGGAGACCCCTGCAGTGCAGTACATCAGCGAGACCTTACCCCCCGAGTTGTTGCATCGTTACCGCCTGATGCCACTGGCCGAGGCTTTGCGCAATATCCATGTGCCGGCCGACCAGCAATCGTTGCAGCGTGCTCAGTTGCGACTCAAGTTCGAGGAACTGTTTTTCCTGGAACTCAACATTTTGCACTACATCAAGGGCAGCAGCAGGCGGTTGGTGGGACACGTTTTCGGGAATGTGGGCGCTTACTTCAACGGCTTTTACCATAATGTACTGCAATTTCCGCTTACCGGTGCGCAGAAACGTGTCATCCGCGAGATGCGCCACGATATGGGCAGCGGCAAGCAGATGAACCGCCTGTTGCAGGGAGATGTGGGCAGCGGCAAGACGATTGTCGCCTTTATGACCGCTCTCATCGCACTGGATAACGGTTATCAGGCCTGCATTATGGCACCCACCGAGATCCTGGCAGGACAGCATCTGGAAACCATCAAACCGATGGCTGATGCCATTGGCGTGAAGGTCGCCCTCTTGACGGGCTCGACGCGCAAACGCGAGCGCACAGCCATCCACGAGTCACTGATGAACGGCGAATTGCAAATATTAATAGGCACCCATGCCCTCATCGAGGACACGGTGCAGTTCCATAATCTTGGCCTCGCTATCATCGACGAGCAGCATCGCTTCGGCGTGGCACAGCGTGCCCGCCTGTGGAGCAAAAACCGCACTGCGCCACCTCATGTGTTGGTCATGACTGCCACCCCCATCCCCAGAACGCTGGCCATGACGGTCTATGGCGATCTGGACGTCTCGGTCATCGACGAGTTGCCGCCAGGCCGCAAGCCAGTAACCACGTTGCTCAGGCATGAGCCGGACCGCTTCAAGATGTACCAGTTTGTGGGTGGGCAGTTGAAACAGGGCCGTCAGGCTTATATCGTCTACCCCCTCATCGAGGAAAACGAGAAACTCGACCTGCATGCCCTGGAACAAGGTTTTGAACAGGTCAAGGACGTGTTCCCGCACTATAACGTGGCCATGGTGCATGGCCGCATGAAACCCGCCGAGAAAGACCATCAGATGATGCTCTTTGCCTCTGGCAAGGCCCATATTCTGGTGGCAACCACTGTTATCGAGGTGGGCGTGAATGTCCCCAACGCCTCGGTCATGGTCATCGAGGATGCTGAACGTTTCGGGCTGTCTCAGTTGCATCAGCTGCGCGGCAGGGTAGGGCGCGGTGCCGATCAGAGCTACTGCATCCTGATGGCCCGCAGTGACCTGGGACGTGACACCCGACATCGCCTGCAGGTGATGACCCAAACCAACGACGGCTTCGTCGTTGCCGAGGAGGACATGAAACTGCGCGGTCCTGGCGATATGGAAGGCACTCAGCAGAGCGGCATCGCCTTCAACCTGCACATCGCCAACCTGGCGCAGGACGGTCAAATCATCCAACTGGCCCGCAATGCCGCCGAGGACTATCTGCGTGACGATCCCAAGATGGAAACTCCATGGGGACTCAAGATGGCTGCCCACATGCGTGAAATCTATAATAAGCAGGCCAACTGGGGCCTTATCTCTTAACGAATGATCATTTTTTCAATAATAACAACCATCATTTCAAATACATAATCAATTATGAATCATATCATAGGTAAATTCAAGACTGTGTTAGTGACCTGCCTGTTGGTGGTATCCTTGATGCCTGCAACTGCAACTGCCAGCATCATCTTGCCTGATGTGAATATCGATAATGTGGCCAACATCAAAGACGTGACCGATCTTATCGATTACTTGCTGACAGGGGAAGAAGGAGGATTCACCGTGTTGCAAGGTTCCCTCTCGGCGACCGACTTCGGTGCTGTAGGTGACGGTGTGACCGATGACACTGAGGCGCTGGAGCGGCTATTTGCCACTGCTGCCGCCCAAAAGATGGCGGTATATATTCCCCGTGGCACTTACATGATCCGTCGCCCGTTGACGCTCGTGAGCGGCATGGAAGTGTATGGTGATGGCTTCACCTCCATCATCAAGAAGTTCCCTGCTGCATGGCACAAACTCACCAATTCCATTTCGACCGGTGTTTACAATGACGATGAATACAACTCCATTTCTGTCATGGTGGATGGCATCAGCGGCTACCATGTTGGTGACCACTGTTTTATCTCTTATTCGAATAATCCGTTTATACCCGAAAACACCAAGGCAAGGTATTGCACTTACGGCGAAATAATCGAAATCAACGACAGCCTGATTGTTGAGAATGGTACGAAAAAATATGAGGTCAAAATCAAGAGCGCCCATGACAGCGAGAAACATGGGGTGGTCTATTCACATCCGGTAGGTGCGGTATTATCCACATCGTTTCCCATCCTGCGTTCCTGGGGTTTCAAGGATGAGTGCATCAATGTCTATATCCATGACATCTGTCTAGATGGTAACCGCCAGACCGACGGACCGAGCTACAATGGTGTGACTTACGAGCCCATGGAGTGGACCAATGCCTGCATTCACTTTGACGCTTACGGGGCAAATAAGGTCAACGGCATTTCCTACAATAAGCACTCTTATAACCATGCCATTGTTCATTGCAAACTTATCAACGCTTCCTATGACGCCCTTAGCGACCAGGGTGAGGGTGGACTCTATGTCAAGAACTGTTCGATCCAGAATAATGCAATGTCTGGTGTACATTTGGGCACTGTGTTTAAAGGCGCCGTCGTCACGGGAAACTCGATGACAGGAAATGGCGAACGCGGTGCTGGCGTGTTCTTCTGCCAGGATGTGACCGATGTGATTGTGGAGGGCAATACAATCACATCCTTCAACCACGGCTGCAGCGACGAGGAATATGCAACGGTGGGTAAGTTCAACATCATCCGCAACAACACCTTCAACAATATAACCGAATATGTGTTTGATTTTCTCAAATCTACGTCTTCAAGGCACGGTGGCGGGTTGCTCATTACAGGTAATACCATCAAGGGGTTGAAATGTCCCTTGTTTGCGGGCAATTATCTCGATGATGTCATTATCTCGAACAACAACATCACCACCGTGAATGCTGAATCGACACCGTCAACACTGATTGTCTCAAACAATTCTAACGGCATGATCATCATGGGTAACACATTGCCAAATGACATCAGTATTTCACAGCCGGTCGACGTCACCAATTCGACTAACGTGGTTGACGTGTCCAACTCATGGAACTGATTCAGCGAATGATCTCAAATTGGGCCAGAATGTGTCAAATCGTTCTGGCCAATTTCTTAATAGGTGGGGTCATAGAAAAGTGACTACAGTCCAATTTCAAAATTAAAACTGTTTGCATTTGTGAATTTTTTATTTCGTTGATATTCAGTGAGTTGTTTCGCTTTGTTTAGAGAACTAAACCAAACTTTACACTTTTTAGCAGACTAAATGCCTCCTCTTATAAAATAAATGAGTAATTTTGGACATTCTTAAAAACAAATAGACTTAGAATACAACCAAAAATGATTATAAAACGTTTATTTTTCGCCTTGACGGCGATAACCCTTTTTGCGCTTGGCACATCTGCCCAAAACCTGCAGTCGGCATCCAGTTACAGTAAGATGCACAACGACCTGCTCGCCAAGCAAAACCGAGTGAAGGACCAGATACGTGTCCAGGAGGCACAGAAGTATGCTGCCGATTTATATGAAGAGTGCGAGCCCGAGCCCGATATCTATACCGAGGGCTGGGAGAGCAATCTTGTGAACTGCTATAAGGACGCCAACGTGCCTAACACCAAGGTGCTTGACGTGCGTCACTATGTGATGCCCATTAAGGGTAATTACGTGACCTCGCATTACGGCTACCGTCCCCAGTTCGGCCGCACCCACAAGGGTATCGACCTGCGTGCCGCTATTGGCGATACTGTTTATTCGGCATTCTCAGGCCGCGTGCGCTTGACCCGATTTGAACGTGGCGGTTACGGCTTCTATGTGATTGTGCGTCACGAGAATGGCCTGGAGACTGTTTATGGCCACCTGTCTCGCTTCCTGGTGAAGCCCGACCAGTATGTCAAGGCTGGTCAGCCCATCGCTTTGAGCGGCAACACCGGTCGCAGCACTGGTCCCCACCTGCATTTCGAGACCCGTTTCATGGGCTATGCCATCAATCCCGAGGCAATCTTCGACTTTGCTAACCGTTGTACCCACACCGACAGCTACACCTTCTCTAAGGCTAATTATACCAAGGCTCGTGACTATGCTCCTAGCAAGCGTTACAACCAGGCCAAGAAGTCTGCCGAGGAAAAGGAGACTGCAACCAAGAAGGGCAGCAACAAGAAAGACCAGGCCGTGGCCAGCACCCGCAAGTCCACCAAGGAGAGCCGCCAAGATAGCCGCTCGACCTACAAGGTGCGCCAGGGTGACAACCTCACGAAGATCGCCAAGAACAACGGCATCACCGTTGCACAGCTCAAGAAGCTCAACGGCCTCACTGGCGATGACGTTGCCGAGGGCAAAGTCCTGCGCGTGAAATAAAAATAAGTACTTCATAATTGATGAAATGAGAGCGTCCGGTGATCCGGTCGCTCTCATTTTTGTCTCCTGAAATCCGTTTATCGGCTTCCGCCCATCAGGTAGCGGTACACGGCAGTGAACTGTCGCCTGAAGCGGTCCTCGAATTTCTCCAGCTTGCGGTCAAACGTGAAATTCTGGGTCTGGGCCGATAGCTTGGTCACGCGGTTGCGGGTGATGCGCTGGATATCGTATGAACTCATCAGGTAATGACAGGTCACGTAGTAGTCGTTATAGGTGCGGTAATGGCGTTTGAGGATGTCGGCACGGGTCACGTCGCGGTCTGTCTTGAGCACGATGCGGTCACCGCCGCGCACCACCAGTGTCAGGCTGTCGCCCTGCAGCACTTCCAGCAGCCCCTCGTCATAGGTCACCTCCAGCGAGAAGGTCACCAGCCCGTTGGCGTCAGCCGTTGCTGCAACGGCAAAACGTGCGGCGTGGAAAAAGTCGTCATACATCACCTCCTGCCGTGAACACACGTAGCGCGAGCCGTCCCCACGCTGGTGGTCAACGCTCACCTGTGCAGTCGCTGGTACAAGGATACACAGCAACGCCACCCCGATGCAGATGACATGCTTGCCAATCACGGTGCAAAGGTAACACAAAAATATGTTTCTCTCGTAAAACCGGTCGCAGGGATCGTTACGGCCGCTGCTGGTTGAAGGGTGAGAAGATGCCGTACAGGTTGGCGTCGATTTTGTCGCACACCTTTTGGAAATCCTCCTCGCTGTCGCCGAACTTGATCTCGTCGCCGTTGATCACGACCAGGTTGCCCTTGTAGTCGGCAATCCAGTCCTCATAGCGCTTGTTCAGGCCTTCCAGATAGTCCAGGCGCATGGTCTGCTCGTAGTCGCGGCCGCGTTTCTGGATCTGCTGCACCAGGTTGGGGATGGTCGAGCGGATGTAGATCATCAGGTCGGGCATTTTCACGAGCGACATCATCAGCTCGAACAGGTCTTTGTAGTTGTTGAAGTCGCGGTCGCTCATCAGGCCCTGGCCGTGCAGGTTGGGCGCAAAGATGCATGCGTCCTCATAGATCGTGCGGTCCTGGATGATGTTGATCTCGCTCTGCGAGATTTCCACCACTTCCTTGAAGCGCTTGTTCAGGAAGTAGATCTGCAGGTTGAACGACCAGCGTGCCATGTCGGCATAGAAATCTTCCAGATAGGGGTTGTTGTCCACGGGCTCAAACCGCGGGCTCCAGCCGTAATGTTTGGCGAGCAGCTTGGTCAAGGTCGTCTTGCCGCTGCCGATGTTTCCTGCTACTGCGATATGCATATCTTATTATGTTTTAGATTTAGTTCTTGTTAATAATAACTTAGCGCCTTAGCGTCTTAGCGTGAGGCAATTTGCGGTCAATCCAGTGGCCCGAAGATGCCGAACATCGTCGCGTCAATTTTGTCCACGATGGCGGCGAAGTCCTCGGGACGGTTCTTGTAGTCCATGTCGTCCACGTCGATGACGAGTTTGCGACCCTGGTAGGTATTCATCACAAACTGCTCGTAGCGCTCGTTCAGGTTCGACAGGTACTGCAGCGGCATCGTCTGCTCGTAGTCACGCCCGCGCTTGCGGATGTTGTCCACCAGGTGGGGCACACTCGAGCGCAGGTAAATCATCAGGTCGGGCAGGCGCACGATGGTCATCATCTGCTCAAACAGCTCCATATAGGTCTCAAAGTCACGGTCATCCATGTTGCCCATGTCGTGGTTGTTGGCAGCAAAGATGTACACGCCCTCAAAGATGCTGCGGTCCTGGATAATGGCCTTGTCGCTCGCATTGATGCCCAGGATGTCCTTGAAGCGCTGCTTCAGGAAGAACACCTCCAGGGCAAACGACCAGCGCTTGATGTCCTTGTAATAGTCGCTCAGGTAGGGGTTGTCAACCACGGGCTCCATAAACGGTTCCCAGCCGTAATGCTTGGCTAGCATCTCGGCCAGAGTGGATTTACCGCTACCGATATTTCCTGCTATAACGATGTGCACGGTTCAGTTAGGATAGGTTGTTTTACAATCCACAAAATTAAGCATTTTCCAGCCCTTGTCCACCATACTCCAAAAGAAAGTTATTAACAACCAACAAACTGCCGAAAAAAAGCCTCAAAAACACCCCGCGTTAAGGAAAAAATGCCTACTTTTGCATCTTGAACTCAAGAACTAAGGACTAGAGACTAGAAACTTAGATAGATGAAGCAGAACTGGAGACCTGGAACCATGATATACCCGCTGCCCGCGCTGCTGGTCAGCTGCGGGGCGTCGCCCGAGGAGTACAACGTCTTCACGGCCGCATGGACGGGCACCATTTGCAGCGATCCGGCTCTGTGCTATGTGTCCATCAGGCCCGAGCGCCACAGCCACGGCATCGTGGAGCGCAACATGGCCTTCACCCTCAACTTGACCACCCGCGACCTGGCGCGTGCCACCGACTGGTGCGGCGTGCGTTCGGGGCGTGACTATGACAAGTGGCGTGAGATGGGATTGACCCCCGTCAAGGGCGAGACCGTTGCTGCTCCCTACATCCAGGAGGCTCCCGTGAGCATCGAGTGCCGTGTGCGCGACATCATGCGGCTGGGCACCCACGACATGTTCATCGGCGAGGTGATGAACGTCATCGCCGACGGCCGCTACATCGACCCCGACACAGGAGCCCTTGACCTCCAGGCCGCTGACCTGATCACCTACTGCCACGGCCACTACTACTCGCTGGGCGAGGAGCTGGGCCACTTCGGCTGGTCGGTGCGCAAGAAACCGAAAACGACTAAATAACTTTAATACTAACAAACCGAGACGCAAGATTTTGCGTCTCTACAAAAACTAAAAAACTAAAAATCAATGGAACGAGACAAAGTGATTTTTGACATTATCGAGCGTGAACATCTGCGTCAAAAACATGGTATTGAGCTGATTGCCAGCGAGAACTTCGTGAGCGACCAGGTTATGCAGGCCATGGGCAGCTGCCTGACCAACAAGTATGCCGAGGGTTACCCCGGCCACCGCTACTACGGCGGTTGCCAGTGCGTTGACGAGAGCGAGAACGTCGCCATCGACCGTCTGAAACAGATCTTCGATGCCGAGTACGTGAACGTGCAGCCCCACTCGGGTGCCCAGGCCAACATGGCCGTCTTTATGGCTTGCCTCAAGCCCGGCGACAAGTTCATGGGTCTGAACCTGGCTCATGGCGGTCACCTGTCACACGGTAGCCCCGTTAACTTCTCGGGTTTGATGTTCCAGGCTTGTGAATATAACGTTACCCCCGACACCAACCTGGTGGACTATGACCAGATGGAAGAGGTGGCACAGCGCGAGCGTCCCAAGCTGATCGTTGGTGGTGCCAGCGCCTACAGCCGCGAGTGGGACTACGAGCGCATGCGCAAGATTGCCGACAGCGTGGGCGCACTGCTCATGATTGACATGGCACACCCCGCTGGCCTGATCGCTGCAGGTCTGCTGAACAACCCCTTGAAGTATGCCCACATCGTTACCAGCACCACCCACAAGACCCTGCGCGGTCCCCGTGGCGGTATCATCCTGCTGGGTAAGGACTTCGACAACC
>JAEEGI010014671.1_pt1 | contig 16444 bp, 9 predicted proteins | sample 8958751 | NCBI WGS metagenome assembly JAEEGI01 (sample SAMN16246545, study PRJNA631951) | gut metagenome | biome: gut microbiome; feature: rumen; material: KS-attached | host: Bos | place: Iran: Karaj | collected 2018-10
CTGGGAGGACGCGAACGAGGGCGACTTCTTCGCGGGTGAGCTGGAGTCGGGGCACGTGGAGCCCGTTTCCGAGAGTGACGACCTTTTGAGGCGCCCGGTACAGATCTATACGTTTAAGGGCGCCAAGGGAGCGAAGCCGGCGAGCGCGGAGGGCGCGCGAGACGGCGAAGCGGGCGTTATCGACAACAGAAAGGACTTCAAGGGGCCCGGGTTCACGCTGAAAAAGGGCGCGACGGCGGTGGTCGACTTCGGCCAGAACGCCGCGGGCCGCGAGTGGTTCATTATTAAAGGTAAAGCCGGAACGGTGGTAACTGTCCGCCACGGCGAGATGCTCAACGACAGGAACGGCGAGAGATCGCGCGGCAACGACGGCCCCGCGGGAAGCGTCTACCTCGAGAACATGAGATCTGCGCGCGCGGCCACAACGTATATTGTCGGAAAGGACGGCAAAGCCGAGGAGTTTGAGCCGGTCCACACGTTCTACGGTTTCAGATACGTGCAGATCACCGCGACCGACGAGGTCGTTTTCGAGGACATCGCGGCGAAAACCGTTACAAGCGTAGGCTACGACAGCGGCGAGCTCGAGACGGGCGACGCGCTTGTCAACAAGCTGTTCCTGAACGGCAGGTGGGGAATGTACTCGAACTACGTGAGCATTCCGACAGACTGCCCGCAGCGCGACGAGAGACTCGGCTGGACCGCGGACACGCAGGTGTTCACGCCGGCGGCTCAGTACTACTCCACGGCAGCCCAGTCGTTCCTCGAGAAGTGGATGACGGATATGCGCGACTCGCAGGGCGTCGACGGTTCGTACCCGAGCGTTGCTCCGACAGGTCCCTGGGCTCTGGGAATGGGCTGCATGGGCTGGGCCGACGCGGGCATTCTCGTACCCTACTACGTCTGGAAGAACTCGGGCGACACCACGATCATCGAAGAGAACTACCACTCGATGAAGCTCTACATGGACCACTTCCTGGCCTCCAAGGGCACCGCGGGACCGGTTCCGGCTTACGGCGACTGGCTCTCGTTCGAGCCCAACAGCCAGGAGCTCCAGGTGTACCTCGGAGTCTGCTACTACGCGTGGGACGCGATGATCATGTCGGAAATGGCCGACGCGACCGGAAGACCGGACGACGCGAGACACTACGCGGAAGTCTACGGAAAGCAGAAGAAATTCTTCATCGAGACATACGTCAACGAGGACGGAACGGTCAAGCTCACGCAGCAGACGGCCGCGCTCTTCGCGCTCAAGCTGAGGCTTCTTCCCGACGAAAAGTCGTACGAGGCCGTCAAAAAGCAGCTTATGGACAACTTCGCGGACAAGGAGAACCGCCTCCAGACCGGATTCCTCGGCACGAGCATTCTGCTGCCGACGCTTTCCGAGTACGGCTTCAACGACATGGCCTACACGCTCCTTCTTCAGGACAAAATGCCGTCCTGGCTCTATTCGGTTAAGGCCGGTGCCACGACGGTCTGGGAGCGCTGGAACAGCTACTCGCTCGAAAACGGTTTCGGCGACGTGGGCATGAACTCCTTCAACCACTACGCGTACGGCTGCGTTTCCGAGTGGATGTTCGCGTACATGGCGGGAATCAGGCCTGCCTCCGCGGGCTTTGCCGAGTTCATTCTCGCGCCGGTCCCAGACAAGAGGATCGGCTTCTGCAAGGCGTCTTACAACTCCTCGAACGGACTTATCCGTTCCTACTGGAGATATGAGGGCGACGAGATCGTTTACGAGTGCGAGGTGCCGGCGAACACGTCGGCGACGCTTGTAATGCCGGTTTCCGGCGTGAAGATGAAGCTCGGCAGCGGCTCGTACACGTTCAAAATTAAAACTGAGTGATACTGACAACTGTAATTGGAGCAAATTATGGAAATTCAAAAACTTTTGGAAGAGTTCGAGGCGTGCGAGAAGGCGAAGTTCGCGCTTGAAAACGCTTCGGGAATAATATACTACGACGGAAACACGGTCGCTCCGAAAAAATCGGCTGCGGTCCGCGGCGAGATTCTCGGCGAGCTTTCACGAATGAGCTACGAGCTGACTTCGAGCCCCGAGGCGGTCGAAAGGCTGAAGGCGCTTAACGAGGCGAAGGATTCTCTCGACCCGCTCATGCGGAGAAGAATCGAGCTTCTGACGCGTGAATTCGAGGAGATCGCCTGCATTCCCGTCGACGAGTACGTCGAGTTCGTGAAGCTGCAGACCACCGCGATGGACGTCTGGAAAGAGGCGAAGGAGAAGAACGACTACGCGCTTTTCGAGCCATACCTTAAAAAGATGTTCGCGACGATGAAGCGGTTCGCGCTGCTGAGAAGGCCGGATTGCGACCCCTACGAGACGCTGCTGGACGGCTTCGAGAAGGGGCTGACGGTCAAAACCTGCGACAACTTTTTCGCCTGCCTTAAAGAACGGCTCGTTCCGCTGGCCGCGAAAGCCGCCGAAAAGAGCCGCGCCACGGACGATTCGGCAATCACCTGCGCGTACCCGGTGGAGCTCCAGCGCGAATTCTCGGACTTCCTGATGGACACGATCGGCCTTGACAGAGACCGGTGCATATTAGGCGAGACCGAGCACCCGTTCACGACGGATTTCACGAAGTACGACGTCAGGATCACGACCCACTACTACGAGAACATGCCGGCGGCGTCGATGTACTCGGTCATTCACGAAGGCGGCCACGCGCTTTACGAGCTGGGAATCGCGGACGAACTGACCGAAACGAATGTGGGCGGCGGCGTCTCGATGGCGATTCACGAGAGCCAGTCGCGCTTCTACGAGAACATCATCGGCCGCTCGAAGGCTTTCTGCGAGCTGATTTTCCCCTGGATGAAGGCAAAATTTGCGCCCAGACTGGACGCCGAGACGCCCGAGTCCTTCTGGAAAATGGTCACCAAGGTCGAGCCCTCGCTTAAGAGAACCGAGGCGGACGAGGTCACCTACTGCCTGCACGTGATGGTGCGCTACGAGCTCGAGAAGCGTCTTATCGCCGGCGACCTGGACACGAAGAACCTTCCCGCCGAGTGGAACAGGCTCTACAAGGAATACCTGGGGATTGACGTGCCTTCGGACAGCGAGGGCGTGCTTCAGGACATGCACTGGGCGGGCGCCGACATCGGCTACTTCCCGTCCTACGCGATCGGCTCGGCCTACGGTGCGCAGTACCTGCGCGAGATGATGAAGGAATTCGACGTGTGGGAATGCGTGCGCAGCGGGAACATCGCGAAGATCAACGCGTGGTTCGAAAATAAAATCTGGCGCTTCGGCAAGATGAAGGATCCCGGGGAGCTCTTCGAGAGCATCTGCGGACCGCTCGATCCGACCGTGTTCACGGACTATCTGGAAGAAAAATACTGCTGAAATACTTAGAGTCCGGCAAGCCGCAAAACACCTGAAATTCATGAAAAACGCCTGAAAAGAACCTGAAATGCTTCAAATAACCGCTTTCAAAGAGGAATACGCGCAAATTGCCGCCGAGACGGGACTTCCCGCGGACGGCATGAAGATATTCGCGGTTACGGACCTCGATCCCGACGCCCGCACCGGCGTCTGTCTTGTCTGCGCCTTTGAAGACGGTATCACGGCGGTGAACGGCCGCTGGGTGCTCGAAAAGTCCCGCGATTCGAGGCGCGCGCCTTCGAGAACCTTCGCGGTCACCGGCACCGTCAGGGTGGACTATAAAGACGTCAAAAAGCTCCGCGTCGAGGAGATGCTCTCGACGGCGAGAATTATCGCGGAAACGGAGCGGGGCGACATGGCGGTCGCGGCGGGAACGTTCTCGTGCAGGACCGACATGATACTGTTCGTGAAGTATTGCGAGCGGCTGATGAAGGGCGAGCAGGCGGAGGGAGATCCGGAGGATTTTGCGCCTGAGCTTTTCTGCCCGGTGTGCGGTCGCCGGTTCCCGGAGAATTCGAAAAAACACTGCCCGTACTGTTCGAGTGCCGCCGGTTTGATTGGCAAGTTCGCGTTTTTCGCGAAAAAATACAAGTGGCGGATCGCGCTGATGCTCGGTTTGATGCTCCTGGTGAGCGGTATCGGCGTCATTTCGCCTTACTTCTCGTCGGCGTTCTTTTACGACAAGGTGCTGACCCCGGGCAACTCCTACTACGGGAAAATCCTGATGGTCGTGCTGATAGTCGCCGGCGTCGGGCTTCTGACCATTTTCGTCAACATGATCGCGAAGATTCTGACCGCGAAAACGGCCGGATTCCTTGTTTACGACCTGAAAGTGACCATTTTCGAGTCGATGAAGCGGCTTTCGCTGGACTTTTTCACCGGCAGGCAGACAGGCGGCATGATGACGCAGATCAACGAAGACGCGTCGAGCATTCACTGGTTCTTCGTGGACGGACTGTCGTACTACGTGGTCAGCATTTCGCAAATCATTGTGGTCGCGGTCGTCATGTTCATGATGCAGCCGCTGCTGGCGGCGGTGTGCGTGACCGTTCTGCCGCTGTTCTTCTGGCTGGCTCTCAAGACCCTCAGAAGGCAGCACTACCTGCACTTTAAGAGGCACTCCGCGTCGCGCAAGTTCAACGCGAAGCTGACCGACTCGATGGGTTCGATCAAGGTAACAAAGGCGTTCGCAATGGAGGAGCAGGAATGCGGGCAGTTCGACACTGTGACGCTGGGGGTCGCGGACGCGGCGAAAAGGATCAACATTTTCAGACACTCCGCTCCGCCGGCGCTGCACCTGGTCATGTACCTGTCGACGCTTCTCGTGTGGGGAGTGGGCGGCTGGCTGACGATGAAGGGGCAGATGACCTACGGATTCTTCGCGGCGTTCATCTCCTACTGCGGCATGCTCAACTCGCCGCTGTTCTCGCTGGCGGACATGATGGATTCCTTCGCGGACTGCGCGAACGCGATGCGCCGGCTGCTTGAAATTCACGACGCGGAACCGGGAGTCAAAGAGTCGGACAATCCGGTGGACAAGGACACCATCGAAGGCGAGATCGAGTTCCGCAACGTGTGCTTCTCGTACGAAAAGAACCGCCGCATTATAGACAACGTGTCGTTCAAGGTGGCCGCGGGCGAAAAACTGGGCATCGTGGGCCATTCCGGAGCGGGAAAGAGCACTCTCGCGAACCTGCTTCTGAGGCTGTACGACACCGAGTCGGGAAGCGTTCTTATTGACGGAGTGGACGTTAAAGACATGAAACTGTCGGTGCTCCGCGACAACATAAGCATCGTATCGCAGGAGACGTACATTTTCGACGGCACGATTTTCGACAACATCGCCTATTCAAATCCCGACGCCTCCAGAAGCGAGGTCGTCGACGCGGCGAGAAAGGCCGGCGCGCATGAATTCATTGTGAAGCTGGAGGACGGCTACCAGACGAAGGTCGGAGCCGGCGGCATGGGTCTCTCGGGAGGCGAGCGGCAGCGCATTTCCATCGCGCGCGCGATTCTCAAAAAGCCGAAGATTCTTGTACTGGACGAGGCGACCGCCAGCATGGACACCAAGACTGAGCGGATGATCCAGATATCTTTGGACGAGCTTTCTCGGGGCCGCACGACCATCACGATAGCGCACCGGCTGTCGACTCTCAGCGGGTCTGACAAGATCATAGTCATAGAGAAGGGCAAACTTTACGAGGAAGGCACCGGAGCCGAACTGCTGGCGCAGGACGGCATTTACAGGCGGCTGTACGTGATGCAGGTCGCCGCGATGAAGAACATTATCGAAGAGGACGAGTAAACACGGACGGCAGGGAAGGCCGGTCCGGAAGGGTGTGAGCGCATGGAAGAGAACGAAAACAAAAAAGAGGAGTACGGACGGTACGGCGCGGGGCTTTTTGAGAGGCAGGCGCTGGAGGCCACGCGCGTCAGATACATAACGCCGGAAAACGCCGAGTTCGAGGACCGCGACGGCTGTCTTTTCATGCGCGACAGGAGCACGGGCGGGGAGGATGAGAAGCGGGTGATGCTTCACCTTTTGTTCCCGTACAGCTCGCGCAGGGAACTCGTCAGCGTTCTCAATACTGAACAGGACGAAATCGGGATGATCGCAGACATCGGTCTCTTCGAGGGCGAGCAGGAAAAGGCGCTCGAGAAGGAGATCGCGAGGAAGTATTTTATCCGGAAAATAGTCAAAATCAACGAATTGAAGGAAAAGAACGGGATGACGATCTGGAAGGTCACGGACGCGGACGGCAACAAGCCGGAGTTCTCGCTGAAGGACACCTACGGGAGCATTTTCCGGGTGTCGGACGAGCGGTTCGTGATCACCGACGCGGACGGGAACAGGTTCGAGATCGAGGACTTGAGCAGGCTCGACGCGAAGAGCAGGAAGAAGATCGAGCTTTACATTTGATTTTTGAGACGCCTGCGCCGCCGTGGCGCGGGAGGGGAAACGGATCATGGGTGCGGATTTGCGTACGTCCGGAATGACCGGGCGCGGAAAACCGAATAAGCAGAACGCCGAAGCGGAGTACGCTTTGAAAGTTGAGGAGAGAAAGCAGCGCCTTTCAGACGCTTTTCCTGAGCTTTCGGGGGTGCCTTTCGACGCGTGCGCGCTTTTCGACCTGGATCCGGACAACAAGGCGTGCGACGGCATTCTCGCGCTGGCGGGAGGGCGCGCCGTCGTTGAGATGATAATGGCGGACGGCGCGGCGACTAGAAAGACTGTTCCCGTTGAAGAGATCGCAAGTGTCGTCATGCGGCGCGACTTCGGCGTTTTCGCGGGCGAGGCGGTCCTGAAGGACGGCCTGACTGCGGTTCTGTGCCACGCGACCCCGGAGTGTTCGCTGCGGGTGATTCCGGTCTTGAAGGCGCTCGAAATGACCGTCAGCGGGGCCGGTGACGCGACGCCTTCCTTGGCATCAGGTAGATTTCCGGGCGGCGCGGGTTTCAGGCCGCGGAACATTGCGGAAAACGCCGGAAGAACCGGACAGATAAAACCCGGCGACGGAAGTAAAGACGGCAAAGAGAAAGAAAATAAAAAAGGCGGGGAAAACCGGAAAAACAAGAAAAAAGCCGGTAGCGAGGCCGTTCCGGAGCCTCAGGGCGACGGACCGCGGATCTGCCCGAAATGCGGCCGGCCGATAAGACCCGGCGCCTCGGGCTGCAGCAGGTGCTTCGACAAGAAAAAAGTCATCAAAAAACTTATCGAGCTCGCCGAACCCCACAAGACCGCGATATTCTTCGTCGTCTTTTTCCAGTTCGTGCTGATGGGCATCAGTATGCTCACGCCGGTCATCAACCGCCACCTCGTGGACGACTACGTCAAGAACGACGCCTCGGCAGGCCTTATCGCCTCCGACCCGGTGAAGGTGCTGATACCGTTCATCGCACTGATTTTGGGCATGCTCGTGTGCCGGATCGCGAACTGGGGCGTGAGCTTCGTGAGGGGCTACATCTCCATGAGGGTCGGCATCGGCACTATTGTCGACATAAGGCGCAAGCTTTTCGCGAAAGTCCAGTCGCTCTCGATCTCGCAGGTCGAAAAACGCACCACCGGCGAGATAATGGTGACGCTTTCCAGCGACGCGGGGCAGATTCAGGGGTTCGTGAACAACTGGCTGCCGAACTTCTTCCAGCAGATAATCATGCTGCTCGTCATCAGCGGCATTATGGTCTATTACGACTGGCGGCTGCTCGTCATATTCGCGCTTCCGCTTCCCATAACCGCGGCGGCGATCGTCGCGTTCCACAAGCGCACCAGAACTCTTATGGGCAGGCAGCGCGAGGCTTCGTCCGAGACCACGGCGGCGCTTCACGACATTCTTTCGGGAATCCGGGTCGTCAAGGCTTACGGAACCGAGGCGAGGGAGAATCTGCGCTACAAAAAAGCCGCCGCCCGCGAGCGCGACATTTCGGTGGAGACCGAGATCCTTCTCGCGAAGCTGTCGCCGTTCATCCGCTTCGGCCTGACGGTCGGAAACTACTTTTTGCTCTATTATACGGGAAAAATGATCCTCGGCGGCGCGCTCACCGTCGGCCAGTGCACGATGTTCGCGGCCTACGTGGGAATGATCTACGAACCGCTCGGCTGGCTCGCGAACTTCCCGTCCCAGATGCTGCGCGTGCTCACGTCCGCCAACCGAATTTTCGACCTTCTTGACGAACAGTCCGAGTCGAAGAGCGAGAACGGAACGGTCCGCAGGATCGACGGCAACATCACGTTCGAGAACGTCAGTTTCGGCTACGAGAGCACGAAGACGGTACTTAAAAACATAAGCCTCGAGATCAAACCGGGCGAGATGATCGGCCTGGTGGGGCGCTCCGGCGTCGGCAAGTCGACGTTCATCAACCTGGTGATGAGGCTTTACGACTGCGACAGCGGCAGGATTTTGATCGACGGTGAGGACATCAGAAATTACGACACGGAGTGCCTGAGAAGCCAGCTGGGCGCGGTGCTGCAGGAGACGGTGCTGACAAGCGCGAGTCTGTTCGAGAATATCGCCTACTCGAAGCCGGGCGCGACTGTCGAGGAGGTCATCGAGTGCAGCAAGGCGGCCGGGGTTCACGACTTCGCGGTCAAGCTTCCCGACGGCTACAACACCAAAATCGGCGAGAAGGGCTACACGCTCTCGGGTGGTGAACGGCAGCGCGTCGCGATTGCGAGGGCCATTCTGCGCGACCCGAGGATACTGATTCTGGACGAGGCCACTTCCTCGCTGGACACCGAGATGGAAAAGCAGATTCAGGACGCCATCGCCGAACTCGTCAGGGACAGGACCACCATCGCTATCGCGCACAGGCTCTCCACGCTCAGGAACGCGGCGAAGATCATCGTTCTCGACGGCGGCAGGATCGTCGAGGCCGGCAGCCACAACGAACTCATGGCGAAGAAGGGGCTCTACTACGAGCTCGTTCTCGCGCAGCGCGGCGGGGCGGCTCCCGAGACGGCGAGGAAGCTTCTCGAAAACGGGTGAAAACCTGTTTGAAAGTTTCCGTAAATTCGCGAAGAACAGCTGAAACCCGGGAATCTTTCCTGAAATTCAACCTTAATTCAATAATCGGGTGCTAAAATCGCATCTGAAGACAGGCCCGGGACTTGAAAAACGGTCCCTGAAATTGTACAATACTAATTCGAATTAAATAGCGGAGAGTGTGCTTATGGCCGGACGCAGTACGGATTTCACTTACTCAAAGAACAACACGGGTGCCTTCAAGGTTCCGGCCGAATACCGGGAAATGCTCGGCATCGGCCCCGAGGCGGTCGCGACAAAGGAGAAGAAGAAAAAGAGCAAACCGACTTCCAACAAGAAGGGCGGTTTTAACTTCATGCGCCTTATCAGGATCGTCGCGTTCGTCGTCATGGTGGCGACGCTGGTCGTTCTCGGCGACAAGGTCTACCAGTACCTGCGCGACATCCAGTACTCCGACGCCCAGAACAAGAGCATCGCGATAAACGCAAAGGCGGCGTCGAACGTCGAAAAGCGCGAGACCCCGATCTACCCCGAGTACGAGGGCACCAAAATCAACACGGTCCGCTTCGACTACCCGCAGGTCTGCGACAAGGAAAGCCTCGAGCAGTTCACGCTCGCTTACCCGGACTTTTCGTTCTGGCTCTACATCGAGAACACGACGATCAACTACCCGGTCGCACAGGCGGTCGACAACGAATACTACCTGCACAGAAATCTCGACGGCGACACGAACATCTCCGGTACGCTCTTCCTCGACTACCGCTGCAACATGAAGACGCTCAAGGGCCACAACATCATCTACGGCCACAACATGCAGAACGGTACGATGTTCGGCCCCCTCAAGAACTACGCGTCGAAAAGCTACTACGACGAGCACTCGCTGGTTTACACCTATACGGCGGAAGCGGTGACGGTCTGGAAGATCTTTTCTGCCTACGAGACCACCACGAACAACTACTACATTCAGACGGAGTTCGGCGGCAACGCGGCGTACCAGGACTTTCTGACGAAGCTCAAGGACGACGCGGCGTACGACACGGGCGTGGAGGTCACTTATAAGGACGACATTCTGACGCTGTCGACGTGCCACTATTACACGAACGCAAACGGCAGATTTGTCGTGCATGCGGTGAAAATCGGCACGACCCCGATGGTGTGAAATCGTCGAGTTCCGGTTCTTTACGCAGTCCGTGAATTCGAGTTGCGGGAATATAGTGCGTTGCCGGAACAGACGTAAGTGACTTGAACGAAGTGCGCGATATTAAGGGGCCTGCGGCGGATTGCTACGGACTGCTTCGCGCGAGCGACCCTCTCGCAGTATTATCATACAGCGTCAAAGTCGCGCACGCGAAAATAACTCGAAACTCAGCGATTTCGACTGGAGGTTGTTGAGTTTCGACAAATTAAACTGTTTTTGCGCCGGATGTGAGGAAATTTGCGCGTCCGGCGATGTTTTCTCTAAAAAGCGCGGTGGAAACCGGAGAAAAGGAGGTGCCGCGGACTATGAAATTGAAAAAAGAACGCGACCTGAACGGTAATTTTGCGATTGGAAATCCGTTCGCGGAGCTCTATCTCGGCCGCCTTTCCGGGGACGCTGTGAAGATGTACGTGTACCTCCGGTATCTGTTCGCGAACGGGCTCGACTTCTTCCAGGAAGAGGCCGCGAAGACGCTCAGAATGGACGAGAACGCGTGTGTTGAGGCGCTTCGCGAGCTCAAGCAGGCGGGGGCCATTTCTGCCTCAGACGGACTTGTTATCACCGCGGATTCGGACCTTCGCAACGCGCTCAAGGACGCTCTGGAGCGGGATTTCCGGGAAAAGGACGCGGCTTCGGGCAACGCGCTGAAAGACGATTATTCGGAGGTCGTGCGAACGGTCAACAACGAGTTTTTCGGCGGAAAAATGAACGCCACCTGGTTCAACTTTCTGGAAAAGTGCAAGATCGAGTACGGATTCATGCCCGAGACGATCTACCTGCTTTTCAAGCTGTGCAAAAAGGACGACGAACCGTTCTCGTCGAGAATGCTTTCCTACGTTTCGAAAGTGGCGGAGAACTGGCATGCGGAGCGTGTCGTGACGCCGGAGGACGTTGACGCGCGGGAAAAGAGGTTCCGGGAGTTCGGGCCTTACGCGGACTTTGTCGCGAGGAAGATCGGATTCTCGAGACCGTGGACGGAGCAGGAACGCAACGTTATCGCGGGTTGGTACAAGGCCGGTGTTTCGAAGGAGATGCTGGCGGTGCTGCTCGACGACACGGGCCGGGTGAGCGCGTTCACTGTCAGGAAGATCGACGGCGAGGTCAAAAAATGGACCGAGGCGGGGCTCAAAAATCCCGAGGAAGTCAAGAACTATTACGAGGCGCTTGCGCAGGCGGGGAAAAAGGGCGGCGGCCAGGCACCCAAAGGCGCATCCGGGAACAAGACCGGGCGCGAGACGAAAAAACAGGCGGGGCAGGAAGGCCACTTCGACAACGAGAGAAATTACAGCGGCAGCTTTTTCGAGATGCTCGAGCAGCGCGACAAAAACGACAAAAACGACAAGAGCGACAAGAGCGCGAACGGAGCGGCGGAGAGCGGCCGGGAAGACGCAAACAAGAATAAAACAGGGGGCGACACGAAATGAAAGAACGCGCCGAAATCGCATCATACGCGGACGCGATACTGTCGGAGAGACGGTTCGAGGCTGAAAAAGTGGCGGATGAGAGACGCCGGGAAGTCGCTTCCGCGTTGCCGGAATACGAGGCTGCCGAGACCCGGATCAGGGAAGAGGGCCTCAAGCTCGTGAGGCTTGCCGTCAGGGGGCAGGCGGAGTCGGAAGAGTACAGAAGGACCGTCGAGGAGCTGGAGAGGCTTGGCGCAAGGCGGACGGAGATTCTGACCGCGGCGGGCTATCCGGCCGACTACATCGAGAACTGCCACACCTGCAAAAAGTGCCGCGATAAGGGCTACCTCGAGGACGGAAACGGAGTGCAGACCTACTGCGAGTGCTACACGGACATCTGCAAAAAGGCGGTTCTGGAGGAGTCCGGAATACCGGTCAAGAAGGGCTTCGAGGCGTTCGATGCCGGCGTGTACGCGCCGGAGGACAGGCAGGAGGCGCTGGAAAAGCTTGAGGACGCTAAGAGGTTCACGGCGGATTTGCGCGGGTCGCGGAGCATGCTTTTCTACGGCAAGGCGGGCTCGGGCAAAACGTATCTCGCGAGTCTGGCGGCGACCGAGGCGGTCAGGCAGGGCTTCTTCACGGTCTACGCGACGGTGCCGCTGCTGATGCAGAACCTTCTTTACTACGGGGACGACGAACGGGCGCTTGCGAGAAGGGACCAGACGTTCGAGATCATCCACAGCGCCGACCTTCTGATTCTGGACGAGCTCGGAACGGAGCGGATGACACCGGCGAGAATGGACATGTTGTCGGGAATCATCGACGGCATCGTAACGGACAGCTCGCGCAAGTGCATCGTTATTTCAAACCTGACGCTGCCGGAGATTCTTGAGAACTACGGCGAGAGGATATTCTCGAGACTGGCCGCCATGCAGCTGGTGAAGTTCGACTTCGAGGCCAGCGGGGACTTGAGACTCAGACTTAAGTAAACAGACTGTTTTGAACTATATTTAGGGAAAAAATAAGGCGGCGCCCCGCGCGGGGCGCCGCCTTTTGCATTTGTGTTAATACTTTATATCAACCCTTGGGGCTGCCGGGGCCGGCAAGCTGCCTGGCCGGGTCGTAGACAAAGACGGCTGTCACGTGTTCATCGTCGGTTATCGTCATCTCGCCGCCCTGGGAGATCACGAAGTCGCACTCGCGCGTATACGATTCGTCAGACTTTTGCAGGACGATCGTGTAGTGCATTTTTCCGATCTCTTTCACGGAAATGAACTGCGCGGTGGGGTATACGACGTCTGTGCTGCCCCATTTGCCGAATACGATTCTCGGCATGCCCCCGGAAACCTCGAAGTGGGCGTATATGCCCTCGTCTGCGCAATGCCAGGTGCCGCCGTATAGTTCGACGAATTCGACTCCGGAGTGAATCTTGTGGTTCTCGTAGTCGTCGGGCAGGTAGGCGACTTCCTCGCTGCCGGTGAGGTTGATCGAGACGACGTTGCCGGCGTCATAGAGTTTCGCGGGCAGCCGCTTTTCGGCTCCGGTCTCGTCGACGAGCACGAGTTCGTATTCACGCCCGGTTCCGGAGGTGTCGACCGCGGATTTGATCGTGAACACTTCGGTGTAGCCGTCCCCGGTCCACTCGCCGCGTGCCATCTTGACGCTGCCGTCCGCCGCCTGGAATACGTCGATGTACCAGTTCGCGAGGTCACCTTGAGCGGATCTGAGGCCTCCGAACACGGTGAGAATTTCGGCCGCCGGAAGGGAGTGGAGATTCTCCTCGAGCGGGAACTGCCTCGCGCCGTTGTATTCGTAAACCTTCTCGCTGCCGTCGACGTCGGTGAAGGTCATCCGGCCGTTCTCGACCTTGACATGGACCTCCTGTTTAAATCCCTTGGGAGTCCTGACCTCGAGCTCGAAGTCGTCCTGACCTTCCTCGACAGCGTCGCAAATCTCGTAAACCGGGAAGTCGCCGCCGGCGTTCCAGATGCCGAACAGCGCTGTGACTTTGCCTTCCGTGCTCGTGAAGTCGATGAAGCTTTCGTCGATAGCGGTCCAGGTGCCTTCGTATTTTTTAAAGAAGTCCGCCGTGCGCTTTGCGGAGTTGTCGTCCTCCTCACCCGTATTTGTGCCGGGGTTCCCGTGAATGAAATCGCACGATACGGCCAAAGCCGCCAGCGCGAAAACAAGCACCGCGAATACCGCTGCGATTATGATTCTTTTTTTCATAAGTCAGTCTCCTTTCCGGTTTCCGGCGCCATAAGTGCCGGGTCCGTACAAATCCCGTGATTCGATTGAATCCAAATTCAATCAAATCCGGAATGAAACAACGCGTTTTCGAACGTTCCGGACAGCCGGAACTCATTTCCGCTTCTATTATATAAAAAAGCGCGCGCGAGGTCAACATTCAAGAAGAGGGCGGGAAAATTCACGCGCTGCACGGAAAACGGATTTTATTTTCGAAAAAGAGCCGGAAAAACCGCTGAAAATAACTTAAAAACGTCGAATGAGTCTTGAAAAAAACTGCGATACGGTTTATAATTGAGTGGTTTGAATCAAACTCAACGAATCAAACATTCAAATTTTGACGGAGGTATATTCTCTATGGACAACGGATGCCTGAAAAACGACGAAAAGTATCAGAAGCTCCTTGAAATCATTGAAGTCAATAAGAATATCCGCGGCTCCCTTATTCGCGTCCTTCACGACGCGCAGGAGGTCTACGGCTATCTGCCGATCGAAGTGCAGAAGGTCGTAGCTGACGGTCTCGGAATTCCGCTGGCGGAAGTTTACGGCGTGGTCACGTTCTACGCCCAGTTTACCACGAAGCCGAAGGGCGAGTACAGAATTTCCGTGTGCCTCGGGACCGCGTGCTACGTTAAAGGTTCCGACAAGCTTCTCGAGAAGATCCAGGACGAGCTGGGAATCGAGGTCGGCGACTGCACTGAGGACGGAAAGTTCTCGATCGAAGCCTGCCGCTGCATCGGCGCGTGCGGACTCGCTCCCGTTTTCACGGTGAACAAGGACGTCTACGGCAAGAAGGTTCCCGACGATATTCCGGCGATCATCGCCAAGTACAGGGAATGATACGGAGGTGCTTTGATGATTACTGTAGAACAACTTAACGAAATCAGAAAGAATTCGATCCCGAAGGTCGCGCTGAGAAAGAAAGTTTTCGAGACGCGCGTTCCCGAACTCAAGGGCGACATCTCCGGACTTCTTAAGGAAGGCAACGAGAAGACCTACCGCGCGCACATTCTCTGCTGCGCCGGCACCGGATGCAAATCCTCAGGCTCCGACAACCTCCGCGAAGAGTTCGAGAAGGTTCTGGCCAAGTACGGCCTCACCGACGAGGTCAAGATCGTGAAGACCGGCTGCTTCGGACTTTGCGCCGAGGGCCCGATCGTTGTCGTCTACCCCGAAGACGCGATGTACTGCAAGGTGGGCATCGAGGACGTTGAAGAGATCGTCACCGAGCACATTATGAAGGGCAAGATCGTCCGCAGACTTCTCGAGAACTACGCGGCGCGCGAAAAAGAGGGCGAAATCACCGAGGAAGACCTCGAGGGCAGCACGTTCTTTAAGAAGCAGATGCGTATCGCTCTGCACAACTGCGGCAGGATCAACCCCGAGGACATCGAGGAGTACATCGCGATCGACGGCTACCAGGCTCTCGCGAAGGTGGTCACTTCAATGACGCCCGACGAGGTCATCCAGGTGATGCTCGACTCCGGACTCAGAGGCCGCGGCGGCGCGGGCTTCCCGACCGGCAGAAAGTGGATGTTCGCCAAGGCGAGTATTTCCGATCAGAAATACGTCTGCTGCAACGCCGACGAGGGCGACCCGGGCGCGTTCATGGACAGAAGCGTTCTCGAGGGCGACCCCCACGAGGTACTTGAGGCAATGGCAATTGCCGGCTACGCGATCGGCGCGAACCACGGTTTCATCTACGTGCGCGCGGAGTACCCGACGGCCGTTGAGAGACTTGAAATCGCAATCAGGCAGGCCGAAGAGTACGGAATTCTCGGCGACCACATTTTCGGAACCGACTTCTCCTTCAGAATCGAGCTCAGGCTCGGCGCCGGCGCGTTCGTGTGCGGCGAGGAGACGGCGCTTATGACCAGCGTCGAGGGCCACAGAGGCGAGCCCAGACCGAGACCTCCGTTCCCGGCCGTAAAGGGACTTTTCGCCGAGCCCACGATTCTCAACAACGTTGAGACCTTCGCGAACGTTCCCCAGATCATTCTCAAGGGCGCCGACTGGTTCAAGTCCATCGGCACCGAGAAGAGCACCGGCGCAAAGGTGTTCGCGGTGGGCGGCAAGATCAAGAATACCGGTCTCGTCGAGGTTCCCATGGGCACCACGCTCCGTGAAGTCGTTTACGACATCGGCGGCGGCATTCCCAACGGCAAGAAGTTCAAGGCGGCCCAGACCGGCGGACCTTCCGGCGGCTGCATTCCCGCGTCCCTGATCGACACCCCGATCGACTACGACTCGCTGATCCAGATCGGCTCGATGATGGGCTCCGGCGGTCTTATCGTCATGGACGAGGACACCTGTATGGTCGACATCGCCAAGTTCTTCCTGGCGTTCACCGTCGAGGAGTCCTGCGGCAAGTGCCCGCCCTGCAGAATCGGCACAAAGAGGATGTACGACATTCTCGACAAGATCACGAGAGGCGAGGGCGAACTCAAGGACATCGACGACCTTTACGAGCTTGCCGACGCGATCAAGTCCTCCGCTCTCTGCGGCCTCGGACAGACCGCTCCCAACCCGGTTCTCTCTACGCTCCGCTACTTCAAGGACGAGTACATCGCCCACGTTGTGGACAAGAAATGCCCCGCAGGCGTGTGCAAGGCCCTTATGCAGTACACAATTGATCAGGAAAAGTGCATCGGCTGCGGCAAGTGCGCAAGAAATTGCCCCGCTGACGCGATTTCGAAAACGGACTACGTCGCTCCCGGCCACA
>JAEEGI010014674.1_pt1 | contig 16441 bp, 15 predicted proteins | sample 8958751 | NCBI WGS metagenome assembly JAEEGI01 (sample SAMN16246545, study PRJNA631951) | gut metagenome | biome: gut microbiome; feature: rumen; material: KS-attached | host: Bos | place: Iran: Karaj | collected 2018-10
GCCCGGTGGGCTCTTACCCCGCCTTTTCACCCTTACCGCTGGTCTCACGCGTGAGATTGCGGCGGTTATTTTCTGTCACTTTAACCCTACGGTCACCCGCAGCTTCCCGTTAAGAAATGTGACGCTCTGTGTTGCCCGGACTTTCCTCTCGCAACCATTGTGTTAACGAGCGACAAGCCGCCATACTGCTTTATAGTGGTCGCAAAATTACAATGAATAAAAAAAGTGTGCAAATTTTTTGACACTTTTACTTGAAGATTTTGTTGTTTTTGACTTATTTTTTTATCAATCGTCAGATGAAGTCATTTTGATAGAGTGGCTAACAATTATTTGGCTATTTTCACGTTAATAAATATTATACTTATTACGAAATACTATGGGCAAGTTCAAGAATCTTTCCATCGTTGCGCTGTTTAAGCGTTTTGGCAAAAGTATAAAGCGTTTTCCGCTAGCGATGCTGTTCACACTGTTGCTGGTGTGTTTCCTTTTTTACTTCATTCACGGTGGCAGTGTGGGTGAGAAGGAGGAGTTTTTTCTCGTGTTCTATCCCGCTACGGGCGCTTTGCTGGCTACAGCTCTCTCTTTGTTTACCGAGGACTTCAAGAAACGCATTGTGGCAGTGTTGACCCAGGTTGTCATCCATGCCGCATGGTTGGGTATATCGGTTTATCTGGCTCAGATTGACCGCTTCTCCATACCACAGTTGATTGCTGTGGTGGCCACGGTGTTTGCCATCGGTTTGGCTATTTATGTCATCTGCTTCTATCGCAAGAACCAGGACATGCAGTTCTGGAATTTCTCGATACGTACTGCTGGCGCGCTTGTCGTGTCTGTTGCCATTAGCGGTGCATTGACCTTGGGACTGCTTTTGCTGGTGGAATCGTTGAAGATGCTGTTCGACATTGAGATACATGAAGTGGTTTATGCCGATATTTGGACCGTGTGCATGTGCTTGCTTGCTCCTGTGCTGTTCATGATTCTGATTCCCGAGGGTGAAGATAAATATATGAACGAGGCACCCGAGTTTTCGCGTTTCACCCAGGGGGTAGTGCAATACTTGTTCTTGCCGCTGTTGGGCTTGTACTTGATTACGCTCTATGTCTATGCTGCCAAGATACTGCTCCAGTGGTCATTGCCGGTGGGTGGCGTGAGCTATCTTGTGTCGGGCAGTATGGTGCTCATGGTGCTACTCATTTATGTCACTTTTCCGGTTCAGTACCAGGAGGGTAATAAACTGTTCAAGGGGGTGACCCGTTGGCTGCCCGTTGTGATGTTGCCGCTCTTGGCGTTAATGTCGGTCGCCATTGGTCGCCGACTGAGTGACTACGGCATTACGATAAGCCGCCTCTACCTGCTGGTTTTCAACGTGTGGTGCTATGCCGTCTGCCTGTGGCTGATTTTTACCCGCAACAGGCGCATCTGGCTGATTCCTACCTCGTTTGCAGTCATTCTGTTCCTCATCTCGGTAGGACCCCAGAGCATTGCCAACATCACCAAGCGCCATCTGTTGAATGAAGCAAGAGACGCCTTCATGGCATCGGGATTCACGAAATTGCCGCTGACTGATGAACAATATAAGCGTTGGGCTGAAGAAGCCGACCCCGATGTCGTTGCGGCTATTGACTCCAAACTTGCCTATTTGTGCCACTATGAAATTACTGATATCCCTGTTTCTGTGTCAATCAATAGTGTAGTCATAAACTCGAATTCAGTGGGCTCTTATAGTCATCATTCTGTAGTCGAAGATGATGATGTCTACGTTGTCTCGTATAGTAATTCCCACTTGATTACTGACATGACGATACCTCAAGGCTATACGAGAATGACTTATCTTCACGAGTTGAATGTAGATCCGGATATGAATCCATATAAGCTTCTTCTTGTTCTGAAAGACGGCGAAAACCCTGAAGAATACCGTTTTTTGATTGATGTGAGCATGTTGAAAAAATTTGATGAGGAGGGAACCTATCAACCTGGCGAGCAGCTGGCTGTAAAGAATGATAGGGCTATGTTGGTAATTGATGATTTCATATTGTGGGGTCTTACTGGCCACGATGGAGAATGGGACTTTGAAGGGGAAGGTATCCTGTTCATCAAATAAGTGAAATATCAAATAACGGTTTGGCCCGAAAAAAGTGCACTTGTTGATAACTTTTTTCGGGCCAATATTGTTCTGTTACGGTTATTGGCAGTAATTTTGTAGCATAAATTATTAATGTGCACAATGAACCGATTTTTCTCCTTTTTTCTGATGGCCTTTATGGCCTTTTCCGTATTACAGGCAGCCGAGGTGACCTTTGATTTCTCGACGGCCGAGGGTATTACCGCTATGGGCTATGCCGTGCCTGGCCCAAGTGCTGGAACCAACCTGAGTCAGGCTGGTCCTGTAACCGTCGATGGCGTGACGCTGTCGGCAACCGATGGTGCGACCCAGACGCGCATCTGGAACTCCCAGGGCAATTACTCACTGCGTATCTATGTGGACGGCACGATTACCCTGAGTGTTGCCGAGGGCAGCATCACTGGTATCACGGTCAATGCTGCCAACACGGCAAATTTTGATCTGTTGGCCGACGTCGGTGACTACACTGCAACTGATGGCGTGGGTACATGGACGGGCAACGCTACGTCGGTGACCTTCACCCACTTCGGCACTAAGAATGCCCAGGTGGCAAGCATCGTAGTAACCACCAATGGCGAAGACCCTGTTGAACCAGATCCCGAAGACCCCATCGACCCTAACATCTTTAAACTTGACTCAATCCAGCATCTTGCAGCCTTGGAGGACGGCACCGCCTTCCAGTTTACTAGCGATGTCTATGTCAACTACCAGTGGAACGACCACTTGTGGGTGATGCAACTCGCCGACGATGGGACTGCCTACGCTGGACTCATCTATGGCGATACGGGCAAGCAGTACCCAATGGGTGCGGTGATCCCTGCTGGTTGGACCGCAGTGAAGAATACCTATAAGGGACAAGTGGAAGCCGGCGAACCTGCCCATTTTTCCAACCCCAAGACCATCCTTGATGAGGATTTCTATTCGCCCTTTGATTGCACGGGTTATCTGTCATTTGTCGCTGACCCTGAAGAGGGTTGGGTGGGCTATAAAGTCTATTTCGAGGGCGTGCGTCTAAGCGAGATTAACAGTCATGGACTCTTCACGATCACGTGTGATGAGGAGGATGAGGACGGATTGGCCTTCGAGGCTTCGATGACTGGCTTCAACAAATTTGGCATCGAGTATCCCGAGGTGGATCCCACCGAATTGTATACTATTGAAGGAATGGTTGTCATCTACAACGATATCATGGAGCTTTACCCCATCACGATCACCGGTGATCCCGGTACTCGCTTGTGGAAGGTTGTGTATGAGGGCGAGGAAGGTGTGCAGTACAAGCTCAACGACACACTCTATGTCGCTGCTACTGTCAATGCAGCCGACACCAAATTGGTCTTTGTGACCGACAATGTTGATGAGATCTATTATGACACCTACGCCGATTGGGGTTACGCCGAATGGATGGCTTGGTATCCCGACTGGATCGCTCTTGACTGCTCGGGAGACGAGGAAATGTTCAATGCGATTGCTGGGGCCCAGGTGCTTGAACCCTGTACTGTCAAGGGCACGCTTGCCGATAGTGAGACTAATCCCCGTCTCGTGCTCATCAGCACGCCTGCAGCGCTCGATGATGTGGAACTGCCAGAGTTGACATTATTCAAGTATGACTTGAACGAGGACTACCTCACTGCCCTGGGCAACGAGGTGGGACGTGTTGACGGTTACTTCTTCTATAAGGAGGGCAAGCCTTACCTGTGCAGCGGTAATGACTCGGTAATGGTGAAACTCAACTTTGATTATGCACCTGAACTTGAGGCAGAAATGGCACAGAAGCAAGGCTTCAATTATGGCCTGCTGTGTGTCTTCACCATTGACGAGGCTTGGGAAGAGAATGTGACCCACATGCGCCGCATCCACACGACCGACGAGGACTACTTCACCAATTACACCATTTATCCGTTGGCTGTTATCACGTGTGCCGCCATTGATGAGACGGTGGCCAGCAAGCAGGTCATCGATGTGAAGTATGTCAACCCGTCTGGTATCGTGAGCCAGACCCCGCAGGACGGTGTGAATATCGTCATCACTACCCATGACGACGGCTCCCGCACCATCACCAAGCACCTCAACAAGTAACCCCTGATATATCAACAACTGATTTATCTGAGATTTCTGAGGCATCCGCTGCTCGTTGACTTCACGCTATGCCGCAAAGGCGCTAAGTTTATTGCTCGCAATAAAAGTTATCCGCATTCCAATTGGCTGGAGTGCGGATAATTTATTAGTTTAATACGCTTAATTCGTCGATTAAAAGGGCGCGAATGCAAATAAAAAACCTAGCGTCTTTGGGGCTTAGCGTGAAGTCAACGAGCAGCGGATGCCTCAGAAATCTCAGATAATTCAGTTGTTAATTTGAGACGTTACTTCAGGGTGATGCGTTGCAGCACGATGACGATATTGCCCTTGTTGTCAAGCAGGGCCATCTCGTACTGGTTAATGCGTTTGCAGGACTCGGTACGTTCCAGAGCCAGCAGCAGGTCGGTTTCGGTGTCTATTTCCTCGCATTCTTCATTGTCGCCCGAGTGCAGGTCTTCGAACTGGATAGCCATGTCCTTGGAGGGGTCGAGTGTGATGATGCCGTTGATGATGTTGCAGCCCGTGTTGCCGTGTATGGTCTGCATCTCGGCATCGATGACCAAGCGCATGTTGAGTTCGCTCACGTTCTCGCTGTCAATTTCTTTGACCAGCCACGGCCCATTCATCGCGTCAAGGTTGTGGCGTTTGAGCACGAGTATCACATTGCCCTTGCTGTTCATCAGGTTCAGGTACTGGGCTGTGTATTGGGTTTCCATTGTGAAGCGTCGCGTGTCGGCCAGGGCGTGCATGATGGTTTTCTCGTTGGTGACGTTGTGGCACGATTCACTAGAAGAAATGAAGTCGTTGAACTTCAGGTTGTTCCCGCTCAGCTGGAAGGTGCCGTTGATTGTATTGCAACCATTGTTGCCATACACCTTGTTGCCTCCGGCAAAGTCAAGATAGAGATAGGCACGCTCTCTGGCATAGACCTTCTTCTTGTTACGCAGCATCACGATGTCCCACTCGCCATAGAGTTGCTTGGCGGGATCGGTAATGGTGACCTCACGCATGGGTTGGTCCACGTCGGCAATGACATTCTCGACATTCACGCCGCGCTTCTCCAGTTTCTTGTCTTTTTTCTTGCGGGCATCCATCGATGCGGGAGCCATCAGCATCGCCAACAATAGGCTCAAAACGATATATTTTCTCATTCCGGTAGTCGTCTTTTTTGTTTCAAACTTCAAAATTACTGCAAGTAGGGCGAAATGCCAAATCCTTTAGCCGTTTTTAAGATTTTATGCGATAAAATGTGAAAAAGTGGGCATCAATGAGCCGTTTTTTTGCGGTTGAGAAATTTTGGCCTACTTTTGTCGTTATTTTATTGCACAGATGAATAAGATAAAGATGACATATAGGCGATTGGCGCTGTTGCTGGTATTGTTTATATCGCTTGGCATACATGCCCAGATCAACACCGAGCAGGTGGTGAACATCGGGCGTAATGCGCTCTACTTCGAGGATTACATCCTTGCCATCCAATATTTCAATCAGGCCATTAAGGCGAAGCCGTTTCTTGCTGAGCCTTATTTCTATCGTTCTGTCGCCAAAATCAGTCTGGAGGATTACCAGGGTGCCGAGCAGGATGCCGGTATGGCCATCGAGCGCAATCCGTTTATCGTTGATGCTTATCAGGTGCGCGGTGTCTCCCGTCAGAACTTGGGTAATTATGCTGGTGCCGTCGAGGATTATGATGCGGGACTGAACCTCATGCCCGAGGACAGGAACCTGCTGTTCAACCGAGCCATCTGCAAGACCGCACTGAAGGATTATGATGAGGCGCAGGTGACCTTTGACCGTCTGTTGCAGCTTGACCGCCGCAACGACCGCGCCTACATCGGCTTGGCTCAGATGAATCTTGCCCGAAAAGATACAACCCAAGCCCTTGAGAACCTGAACCGTGGCATTGCCTTGAGCAAGAAGAATGCCAATGCCTATGTCATGCGTGCTGAAATCGCCTCACGTACCAAACACGATTTTGAGCATGCTCTTGCCGACATGGACAGCGCCATCCTGCTTGAGCCGCGTTATGCTGGTTATTTCATCAACCGTGCCTACATGAAGTATAATCTTGATGACTACTTCGGTGCTATGGCCGATTATGATTATGCCATCAGTCTGGATCCTGCAAGCTTGGAAGCACATTTCAACCGTGGATTGTTGCGTGCCGAGGTGGGAGATAATAACAAGGCCATCAGTGACTTCAGCTTCGTTCTTAAGAACAATCCTTCCAACTTTATGGCTCTCTATAATCGGGCCCTCTTGCACATGCGCACGCGACAATTCCGTGAGGCGGTCAACGACTTCACTGCTATCCTGAAGAAGTATCCCGAGTTTGAGGCGGGCTATATGGCACGAGGCGAGGCCAAACGCCGCATGGGCGATACGCGTGGCAGCGAGTCCGATATGGAGAAGGCGATGGCCATCTTCCGTCGCAATAAGACGCATGAATCCACCTTCAATCCGGCTGAAATCGAAGCAACCGCCGCCATCAAGAAGGCAGAGCAGCGCGCCCTCACTGGGGAGGACGAGCCCGAAACCGCCGAGGACATCATGAACCGCTTCAACACGCTGCTCACCGTCCATGACAATGATGCTGTCAAGCCCGAGTATGCCAACCGCCAGCGCGGTCATGTGCAGAACGACAACATCGAGGTCGAGCCGATGTCCATGTTCACCTTGACGTATTATGATCGAGATGATCAACTTGGCAGCAAGACCCACTACATCCGCGAGATAGGCGAGATCAACGATTCGCGCTTGCTGCCAGCCAAGCTCACGTTGGTCAACGGCGAGTCTCAACTCAGCGAGGATGACATCCAGCGTCATTTTGCCGACATCAATTACTACAACAGTGTGCTGTCGGGTGCAAAACCCCGCAGTGTCGATTACTTTGCCCGTGGTTTGGACTACCTGCTCGTCAAGAATCCCGAGGCCGCCGTTGCCGATGCCGATGCAGCTATCGCCTTGAGCCCGCAGTTCATGCTGGCCTATCTGCTACGAGCCGACGCACATTATATGCAGTACCTGATGGCGCGAGCGCGAGATGACAATTCTTCGGAATTGCTTGCTGGTGCCCCTGATGCCAAGACCCAGACGATGCTCCGACAGCGCCAGGATGTCACCACGCTCGACTTGGTGATGAAAGACCTGGATGCGGCGATCAAGCTGTCTCCTAAGAACGTATATGCCTATTTCAATAAGGGCAATGTCTATCTGTTGCAGGGTGACTACACCAGTGCCATCAGCTGTTACAGCAAAGCCATTGAACTCAAACCAGACCTGGGCGAGGCCTATTATAACCGTGGCTTGATGTACCTGCGCATGGGCAATAAGTCATTGGGAGTAGCTGACTTGAGTCAGGCTGGCGAACTTGGTGTCCTGCCCAGCTACAACGTTCTCAAGCGCATGACGCGTTAGTCAGTATCACGGATAAAGAATAATACACCTGCCGGTCACGCAGAGGACCAGCAGGTGTATTATTTGCTTTATTATGTGGTTTTGTTCGTTGTGGATCAATTTTGGGGCTGGATGGCCTGGGCAGGAACCATATTGATGCCCATCATCTTGCCCACCTCGTCATACACGATAATCAGACCCAGTTGTGACTTCTCGAAGTTAACCAGCGAGGTGTAGGCCTTCATGCCTTGGAACTGTTGGATGTTCCATGCCTCATGGCCTTGGTACTTGCCCATCTGGCTCTCAATCTGGGTGAAGACCCCTTCAAAGGTGCTAGGTTGTACTTGGCCCTTGACCTTGTCCGACAGGTTGTCATACAGCTCTTGAGCCTTGTTGTCGACAAGGTAGCCAAACATCTGCTCGCTGAGTGCCACATTAGGATCATCGGCGGGAGCAGGGATGATGGTGGGCTTAGGCTTTTCGGGCTGAACGGCGGGCCTGCTGGGGTGAAGACCTTGTTTATTGGCAGGGGCTTCGGGAGCTGGACCCACTTCCTGTGCTGTAGTTAATTCTTTAAGCTTTGCCTCAACCTTGTTCAGGCTGCCCTCATTCTTGATGAGCACCTTGTAGTCTTTGTCCAACAGGTAGAAGCAGGGCAGGGTGGGCAAGTCATAAAGCTCTCCATATTCAATGGTGCGGCTCTGGTTCCAGCCGTTGATCATCATCTTGGGATACTTGGCCTTCTTCCACAGTTTCTGGTCGTCGTAGGGGTAGATGCCGAGAACGATGAGTTTCTTGTCGTTGATCAACTGGTTGATTGTCTCGTTGCTTGCCAGACGCTCTTTCACGATTTCACAGGACTCACAGTCGGGGTTGTTGAAATAGATTAGGATATAGTCGGCTTTCAGGTCCTTGAGGTGCTGAGCTTTTTTGTCACCGGGAGTGACGAAGTCGAAGTCGGCAGCGATACTACCAATCATATTCTTCTTGGCACCCTCCAGCAAGAGGCGTTGCTTCTCTTTTTCGGCACCACTGAGCACATACTTTTCGATGGCATGTTTCAGCACTACCATGTAGAGTTTCTCGTTGTGGATGGGGTCGGCAGGGTCGCTGAAGCGCTTCTCGGCCAATTCCATCATCTGGCGGTACCCTTTGGGATTCTCAATCAGGGACTCCATGGTGGCATTCATCAGGAATTCGGCTCTCTGGTCATCCAGTTCGGCGATTTGCTCAATAAAGTTGCTGTATTTCTCGGGTGCGGGCATTGATTGTGCCAGCGCATTGAACCATCCGACGATGGCTACAATTGCGGTGAAAATGAATTTTTTCATAAAATCTATTTCGTTTAATTTTTGTTCGTTACCAATCAATAATCGTGCAAAAGTAGTAACTTTGCAGCATTAAGACAAAAAACGATGAAAAAAATCGCTAAAACTAATGCCGCGCGTCTTCTTGACGCTGCGTCGATAGAATATGACCTGATTCCCTATGAGGTGGACGAGACCGATCTGGGAGCCCAGCACATTGCCGACCAGTTGGGCGAGAATATCGAACAGGTGTTCAAGACCCTCGTGCTGCAAGGCGACAAGACGGGCCACCTGGTTTGCGTCATTCCGGGCGCCGAAGAGGTGGACCTGAAAAAAGCTGCCAAGGTGTCAGGAAACAAGAAGGTGGATCTCATCCCCATGAAGGAATTGTTGCCCACTACAGGATATATCCGTGGCGGTTGCTCCCCAGTGGGTATGAAAAAGCCGTTTCCCACCTTTATTGATGAGACGTGCATCCTGTACGACTATATCTATGTCAGTGCGGGGGTACGTGGACTTCAGTTCAAGATTGATCCTCAGGTGCTCGTTGAGTTTGTAGGCGCTCAAACTGTTGACCTGATAGCCGAAAAAACAGAATGAACACAATAGGCAAAATATTGACACTTATAACCTTCGGTGAGTCTCATGGACCGGCCATGGGCGGCATTCTCGATGGTTTCCCCGCTGGCGTGGATATCGATTTGGACGAATTGCAACGCTTTGTGGATCGTCGCCGCACAGGGCAGACCGCTGGAAGCAGCACGCGTGGCGAGAAGGATAGGGTAGAGGTGCTCTCGGGTATCTGGCAAGGCCAGACGTTGGGCACGCCTATCGGCTTTCTGATCCGCAATAACGATGCCCGCAGTGCTGACTATGAAGAGATTGCTAAGTGTTACCGTCCCAACCATGCCGACTACACCTGGGAGGCAAAATATGGAATCCGTGACCCTCGCGGGGGTGGACGAGCCTCAGCCCGCGAGACGGTCGCCCGTGTCGTCGCTGGCGGTATCGCTCTCCAGGCGTTGAAGACAATAGGCATATCCGTAACTGCTCGTGTTGAGCAGGTTGGGCCTCTCCATGGCGTGGCCGTTGAAGAGCAGGAACGATTGATAGCCCAGGCAGCCGCTGCGGGCGACACCCTCGGTGGTATCATCTGCTGTACGGTACATGGTGTACCCGTTGGACTGGGAGAACCCCTGTTCGGTAAACTCCATGCCCAGTTGGCTGCAGCGATGATGAGTATCCCTTCGGCACACGGCTTTGAATATGGCGACGGCTTTGAAATGGCGGCCAAATGTGGCAGTGAAGTGATGGACCGGTTCGTGAGGAGAGAGGACGGTACCATCGGCACCGTTACCAATCACTCAGGCGGTATTCAGGGTGGTATCAGCAACGGTGAGGACATCGTGATGCGTATCGCCTTCAAACCTGTGCCTACGCTCATGCAGGAAGTTCCCACCATCGACCGTGATGGAAACCCTGCAACTCTGCAGCCTCGTGGCCGCCACGATGCTTGCGTGTTGTCGCGCGCCCTGCCTATCGTTGAGTCGATGGCGGCGCTTGTTATTTTAGATAACTACTTAATCAGGAAAACCAATGTGCTCTGACGATAAAAAGATTTTTTACAAGGATTATTACCTTGCCGCTGGCGAGTGCAACCCTCAGGGTGAGATGCCCTTGACGTTGTTAATGACCCGCATCATCGAAGTGGCCACTTTTCACGCCAACTCTTGGGGCGCTGGCTATGCCCGCTTAATTCAGGATAATCAGGTGTGGGTGCTCTCGCGCGTTACTATCGAGATGAACGCCTACCCTAAGGTGGACACCAACTACCGCATTACCACTTGGATTGAAGATTATAACCGTCACTTCTCGCAGCGTAACATGCGCATTGACGATGCCCAAGGCAATCCGCTGGGCTATGTGCGCACCATCTGGATGGTCATCGACATGGCTACCCGTGCCAGTGTGGACATCTCCCAGCTGGGTTACATCAGCGACAAAGTATCTGACCTGCCTTGTCCCATTGAGTCGATAAGCCGTTTGCGACCCATCGAGGAAGGTCATGCCGTGGACTACACCTTTGGCTACATGGATTGCGACTTCAACCGCCATGTCAACACGGTGCGCTACCTGTCCCACTTGATGAACATGTTCGACATGGATTGCTATGACCACTACTTCATTCACCGCATGGAGATTTCCTTCATCAAGGAGACACACTATGGCGAGACCTGCCAGTTCGTCATCGACGACACCGATCCGATGGACTCCCGCATGAGCATCACCGATGTCGACGGCGACGATCACGTCCGTGCCCGCTTCCAGTGGCAAGAGAGGGAATAACATGAGCGTTATCCACTCGTCTTTTTAGGCAAGTCGATGTATTGCAAGCCTCTGGCTTGCACAAAAAGGTAAAACTTAGTCAATGATGCTCGTGCCGTCAATGTTGGCAAACTGCTCACGCAGTCCCGGCACCTTGTCGGCATCGGCTTCGATGGTCATCGTGCACACGTTGTCAAAGGCCTGCTCAATCACCTTCAGGTCACTCTTTTTCACGACTTTCATCACATCGTTCATGCTCAGGTAGGGGAATGTGAACGACAGCCGTGCTTGCTCGTGGCACTCAAGGATTTCGCCTGCCTCGATGGCCAGTTTGGCTGCTTCGCGATAGGCGACAATGAGCCCTGAGGTGCCCAACTTAATACCGCCAAAGTAACGGATGACACAGATCACGATGTTGGTCAGTTCAAACGAATTGATCTGTCCCAAGATGGGCTTGCCTGCTGTACCGCTGGGCTCACCGTTGTCGCTGCTCAGGTACTCGTTGCGCTCGGTGCCGATCATATAGGCCCAGCAGCAGTGGCGTGCGTCATGGTATTCGTTGGCATAGCGCTTGATGACAGCGCGGGCCTCCTCGGCGCTCGACACGGGTTCGGCAAACGCCAGGAAACGAGACATCTTCTCGCGGTAGATGCCCTGCGAGACGCCCTTCACGGTTTTGTAGAAATCACTCATTTCAAGTTGTCAGTCTTCAGTTTTTCAGTTGTCAGCGGTTCCTGCTGTTGTCTTATCACTGAATTCTTTTTGACAAAAGTAGTCAAAACTACTCACATAACCAAATAATTGAATATCTTTGCCATCAAAAACTGAAAACTGACAACTGAAAACTGACAACTGAAAACTGACAACTGACAACTGAACATAGGTTATGGATAAACAATCTCTAGAACAGACTAAGCAGGCATGTGCCCGTGGACAGAAACGTGGTTTGCATTTTATCATGGCGTCAGTCATCATTTGGGCGCTGGTATTTGTTGTCCAACTGACCAAATTGCCCATTGAGACTAAGAATCTGCTCACTTTCTGCTGCACCTGTCCGCTGATGCCGTTGGCATGGATGCTCTCCAAGCCGTTAGGCATCACGTTCAGTGACAAAGAGAATCCGCTATCGCCGCTGGGCATCGTCCTGTCGGTAGCACAGATTCCTTATTTGCTCATCGTCATGTGGGTCTATGCCGCTGTCCCTGACAAGATGGTGATGACACTGGCAATGGTCTTCGGTGCCCATTTGCTGCCCTTCGGTTGGCTCTATGACTCCAAGGTTTATTATGCCATGTCGGGCATCGTCACCATTGGCGCTCTGGTGATTAGTCTGATGTTCCCGCCCCGCATCTTAGCTTTGTGTATGGTGGCTGTGGAAATCATCTTCTGCTTGTTGCTCTATAACGAGAACAGGAACCTCAAGTAGATTGAGATTCCTGTCTGTTGCTCTGTGAGGTCTCTTCGCTTAGAAACCCAGCTTCTTTCTCACATCCTTGCCTACGGCTGCTTTGTTCAGGAAGATGTAGGTCGTGTTCAGTGCAATGTAGACCTTCGACATGTACCAGATGCCGTTATACTCTCCCGTTTTGCCCCACGAGTTCTTCACCATGTAGTACTCGCGGCCGTTTTGGTCATGGGCGATGCCGTAGATGAGCATGACGTGGTCATAGGTAGATTGCCAGTTGTCAAAGCGCTCCTGGCGCAGCTCCTGTGAGGGCACGAGCTCGGGCGTCTGTGCTCCTAATTTTTTTAGCGATTCAGCTTTCTCGGCTTTGGTCAGTTTCAGCCAGCGCGCGGCATCACTGCCCGTTAGGTCGGGAGCATGCTTGATGTCGGCGGCGATGCCTAGTCCCGTACGGGTGAAGCCGTCCTCGCTCACGTCACCGCCCCAGCACACGGTGTAGCCGTTTTTCAGGGCGTTGTCAATCGTTGCCATCATCTCGTCGAGTGTTACATTCCAGCTGGGACGAGGGCGCCACTTGTAAGGTGCCTCAATGACAAACTGCTCATAGAACGGGTGATGCGTGAAACTCGTGATGCTAACATAATCCTTCTTGTTAATACCCAGCATTTGGGCGAACGACTTGGGTGTATATTGTTTGCCCTCATAGGTAAACGTCTCGGGGCACTTGCCCAGATAGGCGTCAAGGATGCCTTGCAGCCCCACCTTCCATTGAGTTGTCAATTTGGTGCTATTACCCTTGGCAATGGATGCCACATAGGGCTCCAATGTAGCGAAGAACTCGGTGAAGTTGGCCAGTGTGTCGCCAATCATCGATCCGGGGCGAGCCATCGCGTCCTCGGGGCAGATGCCGTGGCGGTCAATGACCTCAAACACGTCATCGGCCGAGCCGCCTTCCGAGAAACGGCTGTTACCGTGCATCCTCACGTTGTACTCTGCACAATCCACATAGTCCTTGCTGGCAACAAACATCTCGCTCAGGTCGTACACTTTGCCCTTTGTGCGCAGCAATTCAGCTTCAATATAGCCGATGGTGGCATAGGACCAGCACGTGCCGCTGCGGTTCTGGTTCTTCACTGGCGTGATGCCATTCTCCAACACGGTAGTAAATACAATCTCATCAGTTGCCATGGCGCAAAAAGAACACACCAGGCACATCAACATGATAATAGTCTTTTTCATATTCAAAATTTTTTCTGCAAATATACCGCTTTTATCCGAAAAATCAATAAAAAACACTAAACAGCTCTCTAATATGCCGGATACTGCGGCTTCTCTTCTTCAGCTCAGTTTTATTAACCTGGGCTGCGGGCCCGATACGTGCTTGGGATCATCCTCTAGTGTTTTTTTAGGAAAACGAACTCAACAGCATGGCCAACATCTCGTTGGCATATAAGAAAATAGTATTTCTTAATCCCCAAAGGGGAATATATCGGGAAATATATCTACATTTGCATTGCAAAATAATAGTGTCCAGCAATATGAACGTAAAATTACATACGCCTAAGACTTTAAAGACAGGCAGCGGACTGACATCGGTCAAACAATTCCTGTTGTCAATTGTCGCCACTTCAATATCGATTGCTCTCACCTTCGGAACAGCTGCCGTGGTTGACTATAACAAGAAACAAGCGGCTAAGAAGGAGATGGTGATGATGGTCATCAGTGACTTTGACAAGACCATAGAGCTTGTTGAGAAAGTGGATTCCGGGCTGCTTGAATGCAGGCGCTTGCAGCATGAAATTGCGAAACAACCAGAACTGTTTGATAGCCTTCGTTATCAATTCGCTTCAAGAATGTCATGGATTGATGATGAATATTCTGAAACGGTTGAGAACATTTTCTCTACCAGTATTGAGACTTTCAGGACAATTGGTGACGTCAACTTTGTCAATGAGGTCTCAGAATTCTATTTGGTTCGCCATAAATTCAAGCAGCTCATTGACGAGTTTAAACAGCAGTGGATGGAAAAGGATGTCATGCAATCGTTTGAAACTTTGCTAAGTATCGACTTTCCGGAGTATTGTTTAATGAATCAGGCTTTAATTGAGAGTCTCAAATTGGATCGTGACAAGTGTATGCAGACCGCTAACGTGACCGATAAAGACTTAGCCAATTTCAAGAAGAAACAGTCTAGTAAAAAAGTGAACCAAAAGGAAATTGGCAAAATGAGTGAATCGGAGAAGATGGCTGAAGAATATTTCGAATATGAAGCCGCCCTGCAACAAGCCAGAGAAAAACTCAAGAAGTAAAAAAGACGATACGAGGCTGTTTCATAAACCTAGATTCTTCTACAGCAAAGGAGTGGCTTGTTATTATGATAAAGAATATAGTCTTTGATTTAGGCGGCGTTGTCTTTAAGATAGATAAAAACCAGGCTGTTAAGCGCTTTAATGAAGTGGGATTTGAGGATGCCGGCTCTTATCTTGACTCCTTTGCCCAGGTCGGTATCTTCGGAGATTTGGAGAGCGGTAAGATTACTGCTGAGCAGTTCCGTATGCAATTGAGCGAATTGGCTGGAAAACAACTCACGCTGGATGATTGCGCTTACGGTTGGCAAGGATATGTGGTGAACCTCCCGCAACGCAACCTCGATAAACTCATTGAACTGCGACAACGGGGTTTCCGGTTGAGTTTATTGAGCAACACCAACCCATTTATGATGCAATGGGCGCGCAGCAACGCTTTTGATGGCAGGGGACATGGCATAGACTACTATTTTGACGCGTTATACCTCAGTTATGAAATGCGCGTCATGAAGCCCGAGAGGCGCATCTTTGAAATGATGCTCCAGGGAGAAAATGCCAAGCCCGAAGAAACTGTTTTCATTGATGATAGTGCCCACAACGTTGAAGCGGCTGCTGCCCTAGGCATCCATGTGTTGCAACCCGATAATGGTGCAGACTGGCACGATATGCTAGAACAATTACTCAAACTTGAGAATGATCAAGAAGCTGATAGTGGACTGTCCCTGCATTATCAGCGATAACGGTCATTTCACGCGTTTCGCTCCCAATAGTGAGTATTGCATGAAAGCGATTGCCCATTTCATGGACCATGCTGATATCAGATACAATAATACCTTCTTTTGCTAATGCTTTACTAACAATGTCCTTCAGCAAGTCAATCGTGACAATTGAGTTTGGACCATGCTTATGCATGATATACATGAGCATGAGCGACTTTGCCGTATCGTATTTCTTGTAAAGTTTAAAAGCCAACCAAATCACTAAAACTGCACCAATAAAAAGACCTAGTGCAAGTAAAAGACCATCATTCATAGTTTTAATCAATAGGAGTTCGTAGTATATTTTGTGCAAAAATACTAATATTGAAGTATCTTTGCAAAGAAAAGATGCCGAAAAAACATGCGACAAACGCTTGGTTTTCAGCATCTGGTTGTAAGCGTAATCCCGTTGAGGATTTTAGAGAGGAAGTAGGGACTACTTAAAGAAGACGCAACCACTGATTTCTCAGGGATTGCGTCTTCTTGTCTCTTGTGTTGGGTGGTTACAGCTCGCGGATAGTGATGCCGAAGCCGCCGGAGCGTGCCATGCGCAGCTTCATGACGGTCTTGGCAGTCACTTTCTTGCGGGTGATGGTGTAGGCCTGCGGGTTGGTCTCGTAGTCGGCGTCCTTGGCGTCGGCATAGATGGTGGCCTCATACTTCACGCCGGGCTTGAGGAAGTCAAGCTTGAAGGAAACTTCGCGGGCATCCTCACCGTTGATGCCGCCCACGTACCACACGTCCCT
>JAEEGI010014677.1_pt1 | contig 16439 bp, 23 predicted proteins | sample 8958751 | NCBI WGS metagenome assembly JAEEGI01 (sample SAMN16246545, study PRJNA631951) | gut metagenome | biome: gut microbiome; feature: rumen; material: KS-attached | host: Bos | place: Iran: Karaj | collected 2018-10
CAACAAGGCCACGGTGGAAAAGAAATGGAACGCGCTGAAGCCAGAAGACCGGCTGCTGGCGTTGCAGGGCATATCCCGGCAGCGGAGGCACTCGGAGAGCCACAAGACAGATATGCCCTATCCGCAGACGTATATCGACCAGCGGAGATGGGAAAACGTATTCTCGAACTAAATAACTATGGCAATGAAAGACGGAATCCTGCATCTATTCAATACCTACAAATGGTACGATATGATAGAGAGAGGCGAGAAGCCCGAAGAGTACCGCGATATAGAGGTGTGGAAAGGGAGGATATGCCGGTACGGCAATGCCAAACACGTCGGCCAAAACAAGGTATGTACGGCTCAATGCCCCTTCTGTATGCCGATGTGCCGGGTGGCGGTACCCACCGACATTACCCATATATGCTTCCATAGAGGCTACACAAGTACTACAATGCTTTGGAAGGTGGCCTCAATAGCTGTCGGACATGGCGACAGGAAACTGGGTGCTCCTAAAGGATACGTTTTCATTATAAGATTAAAAGAAAGGATAAAAAGCAATGAAATGGCTTAAAGAAAGCAACCGGTGGAAGCACCTTGTGGGGGTGATGGTAGTGTCGATGTTCGGCACGCTGCTGATGGGCATAGGGTGCATAGCCGGGATGGAGTTCAAAGACGTACACCACAGCTATGGCAATGACGGCAAGCCCCTGCGAGAGTGGAAATGGTCGGCATGGGACTGGTTAGACTGTGCGGCGGGGCTGCTGGGCGGCCTTATCGGGCAGGGCATTCAACTGATGGTAATTCTCTTAATTATAAAATGATTGGTTATGACAGCAAAAGAACATTTGAAAGAGTATATCCAGGATGTACTGGCGAGGGTGGAAACTCGCAAAAAAACGAAAGGCATAGAACCGCACTTCACAACCGCGATGGAGTTCAAAGCGGAGCTCCGTGCCGACCTTGAGGCGGCGATGCTGAGTCTCGGGGAAGAGGGCAAGATACACCAGGGACCGACGTTGAACGGCGATTACATGGCGCTGACATGAAAATCAAGCTGAAACTGACCCGCGACCAATACAAGGGCGTTGCAACGATAGCACAAAATTGTTGCAATGCCCTTGCGGGTGTAACGTTCCCAGAGGTTCAGTACCGCGATGCGCTGCGGGCCCTGATACTTCGGATGGCGGCCAAGGTGCCGACGCTGAAGGCCAAGGGGAACAGTCTGACGTTTGGCGAGCTGGAGAGCTTGGCATTGTTCACCACGGTGGGCGACCTGGTGAGCGGGTTCCAGCCGTTTGAGTTGAGTCTGGGCTACTGGATGCTGGCCGAGATAGACCGGCAGCGTATGCAGTACCTCACGCTGATGAGGGCGAACCTCACGGAGCAACGGGATTATTATCTGGAGAAATAAGATGGCATACAACAGGGTAAACAAACTGCGGATGTACAAGAAAATCGTGGCGCTCACCAACGAGCACTACGACCCTGACGTTATGTCCTCATACGCGAAAATACACCGGCTGTACATTTACCCAGTCTATCCGGTGAGCTACAGCCACTACATGAAGATAATAAGCACGAGCAACCTGGAAAGGCTGCTCGAGGAGGAGGAGAAGGCACACGGCAAGTGGGAAGACCCGATGCAGGGGAGGTTGTTTTGAGGTGAAAAAATGGGGATGGACGGCCGAAAACGGCCGTTCTGATGGGGGTAAGATGTTGATAAAAAGTGAAAATTTTGCTTGTGTAATTTATTGATTTTTCGTATCTTTGCAAAATAAAACAAAAAAAGTTCATTGACAATTGGAAAAATAGTTGTACTTTTGCAGCGTCTAAGTTTTCTTCACGGCGGTGAACCCGCCAACGCTGCTTGCACGGGCTTTTTTTATGCCCGGCTGGTACGATGATATAGGTTCCGCCCTGTGGGTGTGCTGTAATGGCCGCCCGAGCCGTGAAGAAGCTTAGACAACAGGTAGCGGAGCCTTTTTTATTTGTCCGCCGGAACCCGACCGATTCGGGCAACTGTCTAAATTCTTCACAAATGGCAGAAAAAAAGAAGACGGCGGGAGAGACCGCGATGGAGGTGTACACCTTCAATCCGAACAACGCACCGGTAAGGGTGCAAGTAATCAATGGGGAGCCGTGGTTTGTGGCCAAGGACATCTGCGACGCGCTGGGCATCGAGAACAACCGCGATGCTGTGAGTAGGTTAGATGACGATGAAAAGCTAACGTCGGTAGTACCGACGTTAGGTCAGAACCGGCAGATGTGGATGGTGAACGAGAGCGGGTTATACAATTTAATTTTCCAGAGCCGGAAGGCGGAGGCGCGGGCGTTCAGGAAGTGGGTGACGGGTGAGGTGCTGCCGACGCTGCGGAAGACTGGGCGGTACGAGCTGAAGCGGAAGTCAGAGGTGGTGCGGAGGACACGAGGGGAGCGGGTGAACGCTGAGATCCTGAACCTGCTGTGGCTGATAGGTGAGAACCTGATGCACGGGGACCAGAAGGAGGTGGCGATGGAGCTTGGTGTGAGTGTGCAGGCAGTGAACGGGGTGCTGAACGGCTACAACCGAAGCAGCCGGATACTGGGTGCGCTGTACGAGCGTGCGACGCAGAACCGGCGCAGGAACCTGCTGTACACCCAGCCGGGTGTGATGGCGGAGCGGCTGCTTGCGAGCGGCGCGGACAAGAAAGAGCTGAAGGAAGGAGGTGCGCTATGAAGAGGAGCTATGACTTGACACCGTTGGCGGAGATGTTCCGCGACGAGATTACGCCCGAGGAGCTGGCGGGAGAGCTGTACGAGACGCTGTGGGATTATGTGTGCTGGAAGCTGAGCGGTGACAGCGGAGAGTGTGGGAGCAACGAGGTGTGTTCTGCGGTGTATTCGCTGCGACGGCTGTGGGAGGTGCTTGGGAAGGTGAAGGCTGTTTAGCCGGGCAGATCGAGGCGCACAATGATAGAGGGCGAGGCTTGGACGGTCTCGCCCTCTTCTGTTACCTGTTCGACCCATGCGGTGGTGAAGGTGAGGGTGTACACGTCGTAGGACTGGTCGGAGTAAGCCTTGGCGAGGCGTGTGCGGGTGAGTGCCTGTGTGGTGGATGGGACACGCCACCCTTCGAGGGCTTCCATAACGCTCTCCAGGACATCGAGGATGTCGTAAGCGTAGGCCTTGGTTGTGGCCTTTGCCGAAGAGCGGACAGTGTGCTGGGTGGCCACCATGAGGTTGATGGTGGCACTGGCCAGCCGGTCGGAACTGGAGGTCTGGGAATAGTCGATATTGTCGAGGTCGATAAGGCAGCAGGGCCATTGCACCGGGGGCTGTGGCATATTGAGCTGGTTCCAGTTCTTGTCGATGTAACGGAGTGCCGGTACCATGGTGGAAAGCCGGTCTTGGATGGAAAGGAAAATCTGTTTCATTTGTTGAGTTCTTTACTGATTTCTTCTGTTATTTTCTTCTCAATGGCGGCGGTCAGTTCCGGGCTTTCACCGATGAAGCGACGCTGGGGGATGCGGACATTGTGGGAACGCCCGGCATTGGTTGTGCCCTCGTTATGGGCAGAGGAATAAGGCAGGTCGCTTTCGATGGTAACGGAGCCGTCGCGAGGGGTGAACTGTATGGAGCGCCCGAGGTTGTCGGTGGGGCCGGTGAGTATCTTGCGCTGACCGGCAGCACCCTTGGCACCCTGGAGGCGGCGTTTGACCTCCAGCCAGGCGCGACCGAAGAAACTCTCCTCCTGGAAATTCTCCTTGAACATACGGACGGCGAGGTTACCGATTTCATGTGGCAAATCGCGTTCCAACTGTCTTTTCACAGCGGCTTCAATGGCTTCGAGGTGTTTGCTAAAGTCCTGAATATCCATAGTTAATAAAAAATATTTTGTCGGTTTGAAAAATAGTTGTATTTTTGCAATATGATTAGATGGCATCAAAGCCATGTAGTCTCACTCAAGCCTGCTTATGCGGGCTTGTTTTGTTTGTGTTAAAAATCGAAATATTCAATTCTACCATCATCATCGTTGATGACACAAATAATATGCTTGATGTTGACGACGATATGTTTCATTTCCCCTGTAGTTTTGTCAGGGAACTGGATGTCTAACAAACCCTGATAACCATCCTTTACCTTTTGGGCATCATATAATTTTGGATCATGAAAGTAAAGGCATACAGAATCCGCCTTTTCTTTAACATAAGGGAGGCTGTTAAAGTGGTTGTTTTGTCCGTTCTTCTTTATCAGTTGGTTTCTGTAATTAACGCAATCTTTGACCACAGAGACAATGTCAGTCGGCTTACCGTTAAGAAGTAGATCCAGTGCGACATCCCTTCTGCCACGTTTGGTTTCAATGCCTTCATCGCACAGGATGGCGGAGTTTCCCTTTCTGAAGAGGATGTCCTGACATTCTTCCTCAAGTTGAGTAGAGGACAATTTTTCGGGGAAGAATCTCTCTTCATTAGGTCTGTTATGATTCTCGTGTCTTTTGTGGGTTGCCTTCAGGCCGCCGTTGTCCCAACGGAAAGCCACGTCGGTATAGTCGTCGTTGTCGCGACACCAGAGGTAATCGTTGATATGTTCCCATATCGGGCTGAAACTTTCCACTATTGCCCGGCCTTCTCTGCCTGGACGCCTGACGTATGAGGCCGTGTCGGTGAATATCTGCCCGGAGGTGGCTGGGTTCTGGTCGAGACCCGGCTTCACAATGCGACGGTCGGGGTTGCCGTCGGTAGGTTCCTCGTCGGTCTGTTCCCAGTCGCATTTGCAGTTCCATAGGGTGCCTGGCTGGTTGTAAGTCCAGAAGGGGTCATCCTTTGGCCATACGCGGTTATAGAAAGGCATGTGTTCCTCGCGTGGGGTGGCAGAACGGGACGGGAGCCACTTGATATTGGGGAACAGGCGCACATTGTCATCTTCCGAAAACTGCTGCCACTGTTTGCCTGTGCGGGCGCGGGCGACGGCGGTATTGTATTCGGCAGCCTGATAGCGGTTGTAGGCGTGGAACATGGCCTTAATATAGTCCATATCGCCCCCCTCTTCGTCGGCAATACGACGGATATCCTGAGTGGCGCAGTAGGTTTTGTAAGTGGCGAAGCGTGTCACGTTGGAGATCCACTGCTGGGCGAGGCGATCAGCTTCATCGCCAATCATAGGAACAGCACGGACGGCCTTTATCAGGTTCTCGGCATATCTCTGGAGCAGTTCTGCCGGTACCGGGCTGTTGTCTGTAAGAATTCTGGCGAGCAGTTCCTCTTCCTTGGTTTTGGCGAGGGTGAAAGAGCCTTTAACGGCAGTTAAAAAGGCGTTTAAACACTCTTCCACAGCCTCTGGGGTGTCAATCTGGTAGAGGCGGTCGAGGGCGGAGGTGGCTATTGGGCGTACACGGGGGTACGCCCCTACACGAAAGGGTCGAATGCTGGGGAGTAGGAGTTTTGTTCCTTAGGGTTCTTGTCTTTGTCCTTATTTTTGGCTTTACCATTGTTATCGGAAGGGTTACCGAGAGGGCTGTCGAAAGATTTAGGGCCAAGGACCTCGATGCCGAATTTCTCCTTGACCCATTTGGGGTCGATGTCGAAGTATTGTGCGGCCTGCATGGTCTGGTTGAAGAGTTCGGAGGTGTCCTCCTGCTGACGGAAGCGGAAGCGGAGGCCTTGTGGGATGATGCCGAGGGTGACGAGAGCCGGGATGACGATGGTGTTGAAGTTGGCCTCGATATAGTCGAAGTCGAACTTGATGAGCTTGGCGTTGAGGTCGGCAGAGGTTTCCTCCTTGGAGTTGGATCCGTAGCGGGTGTCCTGACCGAGGACTGCGCGGTTGATAAGCCGAGAGAGATCGTTGGAGCAAAGCCGGATGAGGTTCTCGTATGCTTCGCCGTTGGAGGCGTTGGTGGCCACGAAAATCATTTCATCGTCAATGTCGATGACACCGTTGGCCCCGGAGCCGTAGTTGGAGAGCATCTCCAGATATTTGTCGCGGAGGTTCGGGTCCTGGGTGTTGGTCTTGATGACACGGGGAGGCATACCGCAGACTTCGCAGAACTCGCTCCAACAGCTCTGGGCAAACCTCTTGAACAAAACGTGTGGCACGGCCTTGTCGAGGAGGCCGAGGCCTTCACCACGGAATTCAAGGACGTAGGTGCCGAATTCGCGCAACTCGCGATAGGGTATGCCGGTAGTGTCGGAGGTGTCGATGAGGACGAGGCCGTTGCGAGGGTCGATGTGTCGACGGTCGATGAGAGTAATGCCCAGTGGGTCGGGGTTGCCTGGTCGCGGGTCGAGCTCCACGAGGGAGTAGCCGTAGAGCTGCGCATCGAGGATGGCGTTGAGGAGGCGGCGTGTTGAGGGCATGACAGTGAGGTTGTAGGTTGCCTGGTCGTCGGTGTCGCCGCTTTCGCGGACAAGGTCGTACTCGGAACCGAGGGGCATAGACTTACGCAACAGCACCTGCGAAGAGAGGTGGGCATCATCCATGATGTAGTCGAAGAGTTCCTGAAGCTGGCTGAAACGTGGGGCATCGACGCGGAGGGCGGCTTGCTTGGCACGTTGCCAGTCGGAAATGTCTTTGCGGTGGACGATGGGTGTGCGGCTCTTGATGACCGCTGCGATGAATTTCTCCCGGCTTGGGGTGCCGGTCTTGTTCTTATTCTTCTTTGCCATGGCTTAAAAACTGTGTGTGAATTTGGGGTTGGACTTGAGCTGGATGGTGCCTACTGGGGTGCCCGTGTCGGTCTGAAGGTAGGGCAGATCGGGCGAGAGAAGGCCGTCGGCTACTTTTTTGAGGAAGTCGATGGTGCGGTCGTAGGCTTTCTCGTAGCGTTCGTAGATGGCATCCACGTTGCAGAGCAGCAGCAGGTGATAGACGGCGCAGACCTTGACGTGTTCCACGATGAGGGCGGAGCGGTCGGTGCCGGTCTGTGCGAAGATGGTGGCCACGTCGTAGCGGTTGGCGAGGTAGGACTTGACCTCGGCGACGGCGGTGTCAATAGCCGAAGCGACGATGGTGTCGTCATCGTCGGTGATTTGGTCTATCTGGTAGTCGTACAGATGGGTCTTGATTTCTTCCTTTGTGATAAACATAGCTAATACCTCCTATTTGACTTGGTGGGAATTACTGTGGTGATATTTTCGGCGGTATGCCCCCAACGGCGGTCAATCATCCAGATGGCACTTTCAAGGGCATCTGGTGCGTCGTCGTGCATACGGCTGCCACGTTCGGTGGCCAGCAGTTGCTCGACAAGCACCTGCATACCGGGGCTGTCCTTTTCCTCCTGATTGAATATGACCAGGTGCTGCTCGAAGAGGGGTTGCATGGCTTCGATACGCGCAAACTTGTCCGGCTTTTTGCGGCTGTCTTTTTTGATGGGGATAACGTGCCCCCGAGCCACACCCTGCTTGCGGACTTCTTCAAGAAGCAGTTCCTGGAGCATATTGGCCTCCATATAGTAGTACACCGGCACACGCCCGTCTACATATTTTTCTATGGAGTAGTACCATTCAATCATGTTGGAGACCGAGGTTTGGTCGGCGTATGCTTTGAGAAGATGGTATTCGCCGGTCTTGGTCTTACCCACAAGCATGGTGGCCTTGTAGTCGGCCTGTTTGGTAGCCTTCCATGAGGGGTCGGTGTAACAGATAAGCTGCACATACTGCTGGAGGCGTGGCAGCATCTTGCCGAACACAATATCCTCCTGGCGGAAGACGGCGCCAAGGGTGATGGGGTTGTTCATGTACTCCTTTTCAAAGGCGCGGTACCCGACAAGAATGCGCTTGGCCTCGATGCGTTCCTTAGTCCAGTATTCAGGCCATGCGGGGTTGCCGTCTTTGTCATAGACGTTGACACGGCTGACGTGGACTCCCGGCGTTTCCATGATGTTGGCCAAAATGGAGCATTTGCTGATGAGGTTGCCCACCATGATGAAGCGGCCACCCTCGGCACCGAAGGTACCCATGAGTGCCTCGCGGGTCCACTCGGTGGCGGCTTCCACACGGGCAGGGTTGCGGCTGAGTTCGTCATCGTCGAGGTCGTCGCAGATGATATAGTCGGGGCGGTTCTGGCGGTCGCGGAGGCCACGGGGCGACTGGCCGCGACCGATGGCGTGGAACGAGGTGCCGTCTTGTGTGGTAAACTCACCCACCGACCAACTACCGGCTTTGTACTGTCGGCCAAAGTCGTGTTCATAAAGCTGGTTGTATTGCAGCTCGGCCTGAAGGTCGGAAAGCAGCCGGATGGCGCTGTCCTCACTTTTGCCGGCAAGGGCGAGGCAGTGGATGGTGGGTGTCTTCTGGATTTTGAGCCACATGGGGATGAAGACACCCATGTGGGTGGACTTGGCGTGACCACGGGGCCACATGAAGACCGCCAGCAGCTGGGGGTTGTCCAGGATATAGCGGGCTGCCTTGATATGGAAGCTGGCGCAGGGTGTGAGTTTGCCTGTGGCCTTGTCGGTGCAGTAGTGCGGGAAATAGGTCTGCACAAAGAAGTTGTAGTCCTTTACGGCGCGTTCCTTGCGCTTCAACTGCTGTTCCTTGGTTTCCCTGGCATAGACCGCGTTGGCCGTCGTGGTGACGGACTTGACGTATTCAACATGCGCTTTCCAGCGTTCGAGGGCTTCCTTGCTTACTGTGGGCATGGTGAATAAGGGTTAATGGTTCGGCTTGTAGGCGGACATCATCTCGCCGACAAATATTTCCTGGTACTTGGTTATGACCCGGACCGTATCGGGGGTGAGTTCCGGGTCGATTTGCATCCGTGCGGCGAGCCAGTTGCCAAAGGAGGTGAAGACCTCCATGATGGTTACGACGTTGGTGTCCTTGTCGAGTTTCTCCACCGCCTTGGCGGCCTTGATGATTTCGTCGGCTGTCCAGTCGTCGGCATCGAGACGCTCGTTTATCTTCTGGAGCATCTTGATGACAAGTTCCTTGCGGCTGATGGTCTTGGCGGCACGAAGCCCCTCCCATCCTCCATCCTTGACCCATTTGTTTACGGACTGGGCCGATACACCGATACGTTCGGCGATAGCCTTCTGGCTATCGCCTTGGAAGTAATAAAACCGTGCCAGCTCGCGCTCTTTGTCGAGCTGGTTCTTCCGGGGCTTTTTGATTGTGGTTGGTTGTTCTTGTTTTGCCATAGAAAACGAATTTTGGTGCAAAATTAGCCCCTCTCGCGCGATTAGAGGGGTGTTTGTGCGAAGGGTAAGAGAAAGTCTCCAAGGGTAAGAGATTTTGGGGTCTGTTCGCTGATGGCATAGTAATTTTGCAAAAAATTTCAGTGGCAACCCAAATACTGACCGATATGAACCGTAAACATCAAAGCATTTTCAGAGCGCACCGGCGCGGATCCGGGTGCCTCTACATGGACAACGTAACAAAGAGTGTGCAGTTCTGCCGGAAGAAAGGCAGCACGGCTGCGGAGTGGAACCTTGCACAGAAAAACAAAATCATCCTGCCCAATGGCTAAGAAGAAACACACATTCGTATTGACCGACGAAAGCGTGAACGGCTACGGCTACCGTGTGCTGACCTCGGGTATCGGGAGGGAACAGTTCCTGAAGAACCCGGTGATGCTGTACAGCCATGAGTACGGGCTGCTTCCCATAGGTACGTGGGAGAACGTGCGCGAGAAGGATGGCCAGCTACTGGCCACTGCCAAGTTTGACGAAGGCGACCCCTTCGCCCAGGAGGTGGCACGCAAGGTTGACGAAGGCATCCTCAAATGTTGCAGCATCGGCTTCAACATTCTCGGCATCGACGAAAGCGACGACCTGAAGCTGCCCGGACAGATAGGCCCGACGGTAACGAAGGCGGAGCTGCTGGAGTGCAGCATCTGCGCCATCGGTGCCAACCGTAACGCCATGCGCCTGTCGGAGGGCTTGCCCTCCCCGACCGTCAAGGTGGGCGGTCGCATGACCCTGACCGTGGTGCAGGGAGAAAAACCAGAAGTTATTAACCCCCAAAATAGTTCAACTATGACAGAACAAGAACAGAACCAGATGAACCAGTTGCAGCAGCAGGTGCAGCAGCTGACCGAGAACAACCAGACGCTGACGCAGGAACGCGACCAGGCGCGCACCGAGTTGCAGAACCTCCGCAGTGCGGAGATTGACACCTTGCTGACGGCAGCCGTCAATGACGGACGTATCAGCGAGGCCGAGCGCCCCCAGTGGAAGGAGCTGATGAACGTCGCCCCGGAGAATGCCAAGGCAGCCCTCGCCAAGCTCAACCCGCGCACCAGCCTCAGCCAGATGCTGGAGAGCCAGAAGGGCAAGGGCGAGTTTGCCGGAAAGAGCTGGCAGGAACTTGACCGTGCCGGCAAGCTGTCCACTTTCAAGGCCGCCGACCCCGAGGCGTTCAAGAACCTGTACCGTGAGACCTTCGGTACCGACTACAAAGAGTAGACAACCCCAAAAACCGATAGTCATGAGTACTTACATCAACAGAACCCTGAATTCGCGCTATGCCTTCAGAGCGCCCAGCATCGAAGCCGATGCTGACAAAGAGACACTGGTACCATTCCCCACGTCTGAGGCAAAAGACGTAACCTTGTCAAGCAACAAGGCTTCCGTAACGGTGGAACGTGCCACGACCATCCTGAAGCTCGGCACCCTTGCCGCCGCTTCGGAACTGACGTTGACCGCCGGTGCCGACCTGAAGGTTGGCGACCTTGTCCTGGTGGCATGGACCGAGGCGGCCACCGCAGTGGGTTGTGCCATCAAACACGACACCACCACCCTGATCAGCGCAGCCAACGCCAAGGGCGGCAACAGTGCCAAGGTGGTGAAGCAGCTGGTGTGGGACGGCAGCAGCTGGCTTATCCTTTAGTTATTAACCCCAAAAACGTTTTATTATGGCTTTGAACACACAAATCTGGATCAATGACATTATTGAGGGTTTCTGGCCTGACAATAGTTTCATCTCCCGTAGCGTGGACCACAGCAGCTACGTCAACAACCACACTGTGCACATCCCCCAGGCCGGCAGCGCCCCGCAAGTAACGAAAAACCGTTCGGAGTTCCCGGCGACCATCGGCACCCGCGCAGACAGCGAGCTGACCTATGACCTGGACATCTACGACGTGCCACCTCTGCGCGTGCAGCACCTGGCCGACGTCGAGTTGAGCTACGACAAGCGCCAGTCGATGCTGAAGCAGAGCAAGGAAACCCTGATGAACTATGTCCACATGGACATCCTGAAAAAGTGGGTTCCTAACGGCGTTACCACGGTGGCCACCACCGGCGAAGCAGCCCCTGCCCACGTGCACAGCACGGACACGGGCAACCGCAAGAAGATGACCCGCGCCGACGTGGAGAAAATCAAGATGATTTTCGACAGCCAGGATGTTCCCGCCGATGGTCGCACCATCTTGCTGGACGCCATCATGTACAACCAGCTGATGAACTCGCTGACCGACGCCGAGGTGGTGTCGTTCCTGAACGGTGCCGACGCCATCAAGGGTGTCATGGGCAAGTTCCTCGGCTTCGACTTCCTGATGCGTAGCTCGGTGTTCGAGTGTGCCGCTGGCGGCAGCCTGAAGACCGGCAGCGCGGCAGCCACCGACACTGCTGGCGGCTTGGCCTGGCAGAAGGACAGCGTGAGCCGTGCCCTCGGCGAGGTGAAGGCCTACGAGGACAACAACAACCCCAGCTACTACGGCGACATCTTCTCGTTTGCCGTTCGTGCCGGTGGTTCGAGCATCCGTGCCGACAAGAAGGGTATCGTGCTGCTGTACCAGGGCACCCCTGCCTAAGCCGGTGTCCGGCGGACATTAAACAACCATAACCAATCAACCGGGGCGTGGAGTGTGTGAAGACAGACGAAGCGCCCCATTATAACAAGATTAAGAATTATGGCATTACTAAGAGTAAAAATAACCTTTGAGAACGGGGCCCTGGGCGGGGTTGCCCCCAGCGAGGACGGCGTGTGCGGACTTGTGGCGTATGCCACCGCCGTGAGTACGACCTTCGCGCTGAACACCCCGTACCTTATCACCAAGCTGGATGGGCTGGTGGCCTTGGGCATTACGAGCGAAGCCACCGGCGCGAACGCTGCCCTCTACAAGACCGTCAAGGAGTTCTACAGCGAGGCCCCCGATGGTACCAAGCTGTGGGTGATGGGCGTGGCGGCAAGCACCACCATTGCCAACCTGACGGACAAGGCCAACAACATCATCAGCCCCCTGCTGATGGCGGCGCGTGGCTCCATCAACATCCTGATGCTGAAGGTTGCCTCGGCAGCCGAGCTGACCATGAGCGGCAGCATCGACGGGGCGGTACTGACCGCCGTCACCAACCTCCAGGCCTTGGCCGAGGATTGGGCGGAGAACTACTACGCCCCATTTGTGAGCCTGGTGGAGGCGTTGAGCTATAGCGGCGTGGCCGCCTCACTCCCCGACCTGACGGCCCGCAGCGACAACCGTGTGGGCGTGGTACTGGGCGACAGTGTAACCGGCAGTGCCGGTGCAGCCGTCGGCCTCGTTGCCGGGCGACTGGCGGCAGAACCGGTGCAGCGCAGTCTGGCGAGAGTGCGCAGCGGAGCCATCAAGGCCGAGACCATGTACATTGGCACCAACCAGGCGGAGCTTGGCGACCCCGACGTGGCCAACGACCTCGGCTACATTGTACCGCGTACCTTCGTGGGTAAGAGCGGTTACTACTGGAGCGACGACCATCTGGCCACTGGCGCCAGCGATGACTACTGCGCCATCCCGCGCCGACGTGTCATTGACAAGGCCTACCGCATAGCCTACAAGACCCTTGTGGATGAGATTGCGGAGAATGTGCCGGTGAACACCGAAGGCAAACTTGCCGCGTTCCACTGCAAGGGGGTGGAAACCTCGGTGGAGAGTGCCATCGTCAACTCGATGACCAGCGAGGGCAACCTGGGCAACGACCCGGACAACGCCAGCGACCTCGGTGTGCAGTGCTACATCGATCCCGACCAGAACATCCTGGCGACGTCGCGCTTCGAGGCGAGCCTGAAGGTGAAGCCCTACGGCTACAGCAAGTACATTGATGTGAAACTTGGCTTCAAGACAGCCTAAAAACCCAACGAGATATGTTTAACAGTAGAGAATACCAATGGAGCGACGTGCGTCTGACAGTGGGTGGCCGCCCTATTACGCGTGCGCGCTCGGTGCGCTACAAGCGCAGCAAGGAGAAGGAACTGCTGTATGGCACAGGCGATGAGCCGGTGAGCATACAGAGCGGCAATGTCGCCTATGATGGCGAGTTAGGTCTGCTTCGCAGCGAATACGAGACGCTGGCGGCTGCCGGCGGCGGTTCGGTGCTTGACCTCCAGACCGACATTGTGGTGAGCTACGGCAATCCGCCTGACGTAATGGTAACGGACAAATTGTTGGCCTGCCAGTTCACCGAGGAAGAAAACTCGATGAGCCAGGGTGACAAGAACGAAGAAATCACGTTGCCCTTTATCTTCCTCCGCAAATTGAAAGGCTAATTAAACAACACATAAAACCCGATTAAACGATGAACAAAAACGAGATAACCGCCGAACAGGTGGAACAATGGAAAAAGCAACACGGTAAGGTGTTCGTGGCCAGTTCCGACGGGCACAAGGCCTACTATCGCAAACCCACGCGCAAGGATCTGAGCTATGCGTTGACCTTGCAGAACCAGCCCCTTGACATGACTGAGGCCCTGCTGAAGAACTGTTTCCTCGGTGGCGACTCCATCATGCACGAGGACACGGACTACCTGCTGGGGTGCAGCGGTGAGCTGGTGGAGCGCATGATTCACATTAAGAAAGTCGAGGTGGGGGAAGTCTGAAATCCGCCCGGGGGTCGATAAGGTACAACCCCGTCGGGTATATAGACACGATGTTGGAATACTACCTACATATCGACCCCTCCACCTTAACTGACGCACAGTGGGCGGAGAAATTTATGCAGTTAGCGGATATAAGAAAGAGGGAGGCAATGAAGAAATAGACTACCACATGTTTCTACCCATTCGATCCAGCAACTTCAAGAGGTACTTGGCCAATGGGAGAGCGATGAAAACGACAACAAGAACAGTCAGTAGCATTGCTTCAAATTTTTTGCAAAGATACGAATATTTTTTCACATGGCAGACAAAAAAGTTGAATTTGAGATAAAAGTCATTGGGGATGCACTGGAGAGATTAAAGCAAATCACAGGGCAGACCGATGAACTCGGTAACGCAGCGGAACGAGCCAAAAGCAAGCTGGCCGGTATCGGGCGTGGTTTTATTATGTTCAACCAGGCCATGGAAGTTGCAAAAAAGGCAGCCGACAAAATGCGCGAATTCACCGAGGCGAACCGGGCGCAACAGGAGGCCGAGGCGAAACTGGTGCAGGTGATGCGGAACACGATGGGGGCAAGCAATGACGAAATAGCGAGCATCAAGGAACTGGCCAGCGCACAGCAGAAGCTGGGCGTCATCGGTGATGAGGTGCAGCTTGCCGGTGCCCAGGAACTGGGAACTTATCTGAGTAAGGCGGACAGCTTGAAAAAGCTGATGCCTGTGATGAACGACATGCTGGCACAGCAATACGGGCTGAATGCCTCCCAGGAGCAAGCCACCCAGATAGCCTCGATGATGGGCAAGGTGATGGATGGTCAGGTGGGCGCATTGTCGCGTTATGGTTACAAGTTCGACGAAGCCCAAGAGAAGCTGCTGAAATACGGCACAGAGGAAGAAAGAGTGGCTACGCTTGCCGAGGTCATCGGCCAAAGCGTTGGCGGCATGAATGAGGCTCTCACCAATATGCCCGAAGGAAAATTGCAACAGGTGGCGAACAAAATGGGCGACATCAAGGAACGGGTCGGCGCAATATGGGTACAGATACAGACAAAGCTGCTTCCAGTGATGGATGCCCTTATTGGTTTGGCCAATGGCCTTATCGATGTGGTGCAGATGGGTTGGCCCGTGTGGGTAGCTGCTGCAATCGGTGTCCTCATAGGGGTAACAAAGATAAAGCGGGAACTTGAAAAGACCTCACTTGCAGCCTTGCTAACGGGTGGCAGTTTTACGACCATGAGCGCAATCGCGAAGGCGGCGTGCCGTGGTATCAGCACCGCCATCATGAGCATCCCCATCGTCGGATGGATAGCTGCTGCCATTACGTTGGTCATTGGTATCTTCACGACCTTGTGGAACAAGTGCGAGGGCTTCCGTGGGTTCCTGACCGGCTTGTGGGAAGTCATCAAGAATATCATCCACAATATCTGGAACATCATGCAGCCCATTATTGCCAAGGTGTTCGGCTTTATCAAGGCCTACATCCATACCGTTGTAAACATCATTAAAACGGTGTTTAATTGGGTGAAGGGTGTCCTGGAGAAAGTCGGGTCCTGGTTCAAGAAAGTGTTCCACCCCATCATTGAGTGGTTCGGCGGCTTGTGGGACTACATCAAGGAGGGGTTCTACAAGGTGCTGAACTGGCTGGCGAAGCCCCTCAACAAGATTATAGCGGTCTGGAATAAAATCACCGGCGGGAGTGTCGAGGCCTTCAAATTCGGCTATGAAAAGGGCGCGAACAAAGTAAAAGAGAACAAGGGCATTTCCCATGCCGGTATCCCAGGGCAAGGCGGTGGCGTGGATGGACCCGGACTGGGTTCTGCGGCTAACGACAGGGCGGCAAAGGGTGCGGAGGCAGCCGTTACCGGCGGCACCCGCAACACCACGGTGAATATCAACCTCGGCAAGATGGTGGAGAATATCGTGTTCAACGGTACCCTTGGCGAGAGCGCCCAGGAACTGGAAAACAAAATTCAAGAGATATTAACGCGCACGCTTATGATGGCGGCGGCTACAGCATAAGACAATGGCAAGAAGTTTTGACCCTATACAGACAATCAACCGCGAGGTCGTTAAGAGCGACGATGTGAGCCTTGTTCTGAACGAGCTGGGGCTTCATGCCCTGGGCTATGCCCTGCCACCGGGGGTGCCGTTCAAGTATGTGCCGACGGTGAGCGGCGGTAAGAAGGATGAGGTGTCATCGTATGGAAACCTTAACCTCAGTCAGGACTACCTTGCGTTGCGCAACGAGCAGGGGCAGGAATACTGCTTCCAACTTGACCCGATATTAGCCGTCAGCGGTAAGAATATCATCGCCCGGCGCTATGTGGCAAAAGGCAGTTTGCAGGGTACGGTCAAAGAGAGTTTCAGCCAAGACGACTTCGACATTACCATTACCGGGGTGCTGATGGGCGATGATGCCAAAGACTTGAACGAACAGGTGCAGGAATTGCAGTCGATACTGGTGTGCGGTGAGTCGCTGGCGGTGGTCAACGACCTTTTGAATGACGGCTACGGTATCACACGGTTGGTGGTGGACAGCTTCCAGTTCCCACATACCAAGGGGCTGCAAAACCAATCGTACACCATCAAGTGCTACAGCGACAGCAGCATCAATATATTGGAGGAGGTTCAGTAGTGTATAAGATGTGCCATAAGATAACAGTGGGCAGCTACAAGCTGCTGCTTCTGG
>JAEEGI010014680.1_pt1 | contig 16436 bp, 7 predicted proteins | sample 8958751 | NCBI WGS metagenome assembly JAEEGI01 (sample SAMN16246545, study PRJNA631951) | gut metagenome | biome: gut microbiome; feature: rumen; material: KS-attached | host: Bos | place: Iran: Karaj | collected 2018-10
GCTACAGGTCTCCCTGCCGCCTTGCCAATTCCCAATACATCATCACGCTCCATACGGACAGCAAGTCCGGAACCCCTCACCTCCATCTCGACTGCAACCGCGTTGATATGGACAACTGCCTGAACAGCGACCACCTTATCGGCATCCGGGCCAAGACAGCTGCCGAGGAGGTCAACCGCCTGCGCGGATGGAAGCGCACGAAGGAAAGGTTCGAGGAGAACAAGGCTCGCATCAAAAAGGATTGCCTCGCGGTTCTGTCAGGAATGTCGAGTTTCTCTTGGGAGAAGTATTCCGCTGCGCTTGAGGCCAAGGGATATACCGTCAAACTGAGGCTGGATGCCTCTGTGACCGTACGAGGATACTCAATTCAAAGCGGTAACTCTGTCTATAAGTCATCCGTCATTGGTCGTGACTTGACACCCTCCCGGATCCAGGAGACTTGGGAGAAGATGCGTCCGGAGAATAGATACGGACAGATGACTCCATCGGAGCGCGTCGCATTTGCGCTATCCGAAGAAGGAAAGAACTACCTTTTCCCCTGGGGTTTCACTGTGGATGGGATACGCTATGAGAAGATGGTCCCCGGAAGAGTAGCTCGGGTCTTCGATGAAGAGAGCAGATTGACAGAGCAATCCTATTCGCGAGAGGAGACCAGCCAAATCTTTCGGACCGCATTTCTTCTCTTTGCCGGTTACGTCGATGCAGCCACCACCTTCGCACAAAACTGCGGAGGCGGCGGATCCGCCCCAGACCAGAACTGGGGTCGCGACAAGGACGAGGATGATATCCTCTGGGCCCGCCGTTGCTTCCGCAAGGCGCGGGAGATGGTTACTACGCCGGTGATAAGGCGGGGGATGAGAAGATAATATAGTTCGTTTTGTAGGGCGGCATACGATGTCCCCCTGAAATTCCCATAAAAATAAACTTGCAATTTTTATAAAAATAAAACCATAAAATTTGTAAAGTCAAAATTCTTTTATATATTTGCAACGAAAAACAGGATAATTCTATGTTTAAAATCGTCTGGGACAAACCACATAACGGAGTGACACTCACGATGTCATCAGCAGGAGAGGCCCTTGCAATAGCCCCCAGGCCTGTATTCTGGGAAGAATTGGATCTTCTTGGGCTAAATCACATGGGCTGGGCCTATCCGCACACAGATGCTCCCCTGCTATGGGCTTGTGACCGCCGTTACTTCTACTGCGGTGTTCTTGTGATGGAGGTAAAAGGAGGGAATCTGTATGATGACCCGGAGATTGTTCTGACACCCGAGGGTAAGAATATCATCCTTACACCCATAGATATTGAAGCGCTGCGCGAGGCCAATGCCGATACGATGTTCCTGATTGAACACGAGGCAATGGAGTTCATCAACAGCGTTTATCGCCGATATAAGGGCATTACAAAGGCATCTGAAACCAATCCCGACATTGACTTCCAAGCCCTCGCGGCTCGTCTGGAGAAGAAGACCGGCGAGAAGCAGGTGGTCGTGAAGGAAGACTGTGACAGTTTCGACATTATGCCCGAAAGTGAGGCGAATGCAAAAGGAAAGGGCACCGTTCTGGCAAGTAAGATAGATGAGTTTGTCGTTTCGTTCTCTGGCGGCAAGGATTCACAAGTACTTCTCGACCTTGTGGCTCGTGTTGTTCCTAATACAGATTTCTTGGTGATTTATTCCGACACCGGATATGAACTGCCCACTTCTCTTGAACTGTATGAAGAGACCAAGCGTTTTTACACAACGCGCTACCCTAAATTGGCCTTTCACATCGCTAAGAATGAGCAATCCATAATGTATTATTGGGATAACCTTGGCTCGCCAAGCCGTATCCATCGATGGTGCTGTAGCGTGATGAAATCTGCGCCTCTGGCAAGAAAGCTTAAAGAGTTGAATGGTGGGAAGAAACAACCCCATGTTTTGCTGTTTGATGGTGTCCGCGCAGAAGAGAGTGTGAGCCGCTCTGGCCGTTCCAGAATTGGAAAGAACGTTAAGCATAACAATATGATTAATGTCAGCCCTATCCTTGAGTGGAATTCCACGGAGATTTATCTATACATTCTCATGTACGGCCTTCCATTCAATAAATCGTACAGGAAAGGACTGTCTCGCGTTGGGTGTATTCTTTGCCCCTACTCTTCTGGCTGGAGTGAGGATCTGTGCGGGAAACTTTATCCTGAAACCATCAAGCCTTTCATTTCTTGGATTGAGAATAGCCTCCATTCAAATAATGTGGAGGGCGTTCAGAACTATATTAAAACTGGACGATGGAAGATGAGGGCAGGCGGTCGTGATTTGAAGGTGAGATCTACAGTGAATGTCGTTTCCCTCAATCCGACCTTCAAGGCCATTCTTCATAATCCAAAGGAGAGTTTACTGACATGGTTGAAGATTCTCGGACCATATACATACACTCAGTCTGAGAATATCATAGAGGGTAAACTGAATTATAATAAAGTCGTTTATTCGTTTAAGATTCAGCTTTTCAAGGACGACTCTCTCTCGTTTGAATTTGGCGATACCGGTGGCGATGTTATTCTTATCAGCCGATTAAAGAAAGTTCTTTTCAAGACTACATATTGTGTCCACTGCGAGGTGTGCGAAGTTGAGTGTCCAACTGGGGCTCTGGCCGTTACTCCGATTGCTTCTGTGGATAAGAACAAGTGTGTGCATTGCTACAAGTGCCTTGATTTTAACGAAAAAGGATGCATTACAGCTGCGTCCGTTAGCGCCTCATACGGCGACAATCCGACAAATAATAACACCAGCAATATGAAACAGACCAAATCCGGCATCAATCGCTATAATGATGGCATGGGCTTACGCGAGAACTGGCTCCGCAAATATTTTGACAGTTATGAGACCTTCTTCGACAATGAGGAACATGGTCTTAATATGGATTACCAGATCCCTCCGTTTACCAACTGGCTACGAGAGGCAAGGATTCTCAAAGAAGATACAAAAGAGATTTCTGAAATAGGCATAAAGTTAATGAACCACTATCCTACGAATCCGAAACTCGTTTGGGAAATTATCTTCATTAACCTCTGCTCCAACTCTGAGATTTGTCACTGGTTCCATTCTTCCCTCAGTTTTGAGAGATTATATGCCAGGGCTGAAATGGATGTGATTCTCCAAGATTCATTCCCGGAGCTGAAAGGACGTACATTAAGCAATCCCTTGAATTCTCTTATTAATACATTCAAAGAGAGTTCTTTAAGCAGCGACCCTCAACTTGTTGTTTTGGCGAAAGAAAGCGGAAAGCTGGCCGTGATGCGTAAGATCTACAACGATGTTTCTATCGCTGCCGTCGCTTATTCCCTTTATCTCTATGCAGAACGAAAAGACCGTCGTTCTCTTACTGTATCCGAGTTTTTCTCGGATAGTCAAACCGAAGGTATCTATCGTGAATTCGGCATTGATCGCCCAGTGTTTGAGCGCATCCTGCGCACCCTGCAAGAGGAGCGGAATCACGTGCTCAATGTCCAGTTGAACCTGGGCCTTGACAACATCAACCTCCGCGATGACATCTCTTCTGTCGACATAATCAAGATGATGCTTTAGTAAAACCACCTCATACGCGATATTATGGCAAGCTATTCCGACTTTATTCAGATGCAAAACTACCTGCCGGTGTACGACATAACGGCAGAGTCAAGCAACCGCCTGTGGGCTTCATTCATACCCACAAACCAGTTTTGCGATCTTTTGCAGCAGACGATGACCGCCGTGTCCTCTTCTGATAAGTTCAAGCGTAAGAGCATATGGGTGCAAGGCACATTCGGAACCGGTAAATCCCACGCCAGTTCCGTAGTCCGGCACCTGCTGTGCGACAAATATGAGGACGTCAATTTCTATTTCAACAAAATAGAAGACCCCAGCCTCCGTGCCCAGGTAGATAACTTCCGCAAGAATAAGCGGTTCTTTTCCGTGGTTATCAAGGGCGTCGAGGGCGCGTATGACCTTCCCCGCTTTGCCCTGTCTTTGCAGCGTGAAGTCAAGAATGCGCTCAATGAAGCTGGCCATACGGATTTGGTGGTAAAATCCGATTTCGAGAGTGCCGTGCAATATGTCGAGGAGCACCTGCAATACACGCAAGATGCTATTGATAAGAACGATGACCTTAAAGACATCGCTTCAACTCCAGAAACCATCATTACCCTTCTCAAGTCCAACAATATCCAGGCTTATATGGAGTTGGAAGAAGCCCTGTACAAGACGGTTGGCGTTACCCTAACCTCAAAGAATGTCAGTGAATGGCTCGCCGAAGTTGAGCACGCTATCGAGGACGCCGGTATTGCTGACGGCCTGATAATCTTCTGGGACGAGTTTACCTCTATAATGGAGGCTATCGGCAGCGATCGTATCAACGTGCTCCAGAATATCGCGGAGAAGTCCCAGAGTTGCAATCTCTTCCTTTTCCTAATTTCTCACCGTGTCGAGGAGCAGGTCGCTTCGGGAAGCAAGCGGGAAGATGTCAAGACGATGAACGACCGTTTCTACCGCATTGGCTACATTATGGATGAAGTATCCACGTACAAGGTGATGCGCCATACTTTTGACATCCAGGGGGATGATGAGTATGCACAACTTCGTTATAACCGCACTGTTAAGCTGAACGAACTCATTGACTACCTGTGCGAGGGCGGTGTTGAGGACGAACGCAAAAGTATCCTGGAACTTTTCCCGATGCATCCTTATAGTGCATTCCTCTGCTCGAAACTCTCCGACTATGTAGGGTCCGCTAACCGTTCCGTCGTGAATTTCATGAACGATGATAAGAAGGGTTTCCGCAAGTTCATTACCGACGAATCCGTCTATGAACTGCGTGGGCTCCTCACGGCAGAATGGCTCTGGGACTTCTTCCTCGACAGCTTCGCTGCCAATCCGTTGTGTGGCGCTTTTACCTCCAACTACCAGAATCATATTCACCGGGTACAGGAAGCTGGCGATGATTATGTGCGCGTTTACAAGGGTATCCTCTTGCTGAACACGCTATCTACCCAGTTCTCCGCTAAGAATAATAACATTGTCGCCCGTATCTCTCCGAACGAAAAGAGCATCCGTGGCTTGTTTGCCGATGACCGCCTGGAACCCAAAATGGATGACATCCTTCGTTTCCTCGACACCAACCAGATTATTGCCCGCGATGTTTTCGGTGAGTTCAAGATTTCTGTCAGTTCCCTCAACCCTGCCGAGATTTCCAAGGAGAGGGAAAAGGTTGCGGCACAGTTTAAGACAGCCAACGACTTCCTTAGCTACAACTTTGCCGCCAAGACGAATGTCACCAAGCTCTTTACCGTGGGCGACTATCTCATCCGCAAGTGCGAGCCGCAAATTTTCTCCTGCTCCGATCAGGAATCTGTTGTCCGCGCCAAGCTCAATAAATACACCTCGGAAAAACCGAATACCCTCCATGTGGCCATCTATCTGGCAGTAACCGAAGAAGAGCGCCGTGCTTTTGAGACCCGGGTGAAGGACTTCTCCACGGAGTTCCTTAACTCCATCCATATAATTCCTGACGAGGTACTTACTAATGAGGCTCGCACAAAGTTCATCGACCTCATGGCCAACCACAATGTGGCCAAGAGCCACTATCAGGAGTCCATCGAGAAAGAAAGTGAACTGGCTGCCAAACAGCTGATAAACAAGTGGGGCAACCGGCTGGTCAACGGCTCTTTCAGCCTCTATTTCAACGGCGAGCAGACCCGTGAGGGCATTGTTGGTAACATCTACGCGCTCATCAATAAGAAGTTTAGTTTTAAAGTATTCCCGAAGGGTATGGAAGCTATCAAGGCCTATCGTACCGGCGTAGCAAACACCTTCTTAGCAAACAAGAACTTCCCCGCCCTGGTCCTGCAGATGCTCCAGTCTCCTACACGCGACAAACTGGTCAAGTTCTCCGGCTCCGATATTCCGGCCAAGTACATCTTTGAAGAGAACGACAACCATCTCGTGGATGATGAGTGCAAGCTTACCTCCGCCGCCATCACTGGCGAGGCTTGGATTGCCCAAGTCTGCCAGGAGGTTGACCAGTGTATCGAAGACGCCAAGAAAAAATATGTGGACAAGTTCTCCCTCTCCGAGATATTTGCCCCGCTGATGCGTCCCCCGTTTGGATTCTTCCCTTCCCGTGCCAACTGGGTTGCCTTTGCCTACGCCCTGCGCAAGCACAAGGCCGACCTTTTTGTCACCACTATCTCCCAGCCCATTTCAGACGAGAAACTCGCTGAAATGATTGTCGAGCTGTTTAAGATGTGGAATGACGGCCATTCAGAAGCTAGCAACAAACTGATGCTCCGCTTCGGCTCCAAGGAAGAGAGCGAGCTTACCCAATTGCTCTACGACGTGTTCCAGCTCCAGTTCATCAAGGACATTCCCGAAGTCAAGAGCCTGAGCAACGTTCGTTGGGGAATTAACGAATTCTGTATGCAGAAATCGAAGTATCCGCTTTGGGTACTTACTTACTGCGACAACATCAACGAGAACCGTTCTACCATTATCAAGCTTCTTATCGAGGTGCTGGAGGCGGACCAAAATCCCGATATTGCCAAGATTAAGAACCTCTATCGCCAAGTCAACAGCGAGAAGATGGACATTGCCCAGCTCGTTTCTAACCCCAATAATTACGAGAACGGATTCCTGAATTTCATCAATTCGATGAAGAATGTCAAGATCCAGCGGGATTGGTGGAACGAACTGATTGAGGAAATCTCCCATCTTCAGTCCGAGGTTGCTTTCCGCAAGGAGTCCGATGTGCGCGAGTGCGTGCTAAACTTCTATATCGCAAAAGTAGACGCCCAGAAGCCAGTCCAGCCCGCGAAGCCTGCCACGGCAGAGACATCCGGTGGTACTTCTTCAAGTGCTGGTGCGGCTCCGGTCGTACCATCCACGCCAGAGCCGGTCAGAAAAGTCGTGAGCGAGGATGCTGTAAAGAATGCGAAAAACCTGGTCAAGCAGGCCAATATGCCCGGCGTACTCTGGCAGAAAGTTGTTCTGGATATCATCGAGGCCAATCCGGAAGTAGCAGAATTCATCACCAACTATCTCTCGTAACCTATGGACGCATCCGAGAAAATCATTCGTTTCGAATTATACGAGTCCTTGCTTGACGAAATCAAGCGCGATATGAACGACGGCGACCCGCTACGCTGCCGCTATCCCGTCCGCTTCATAATGCTCAACAATTTTAATGTCTGGCACAAGCTTGCACAGGATTTGGCCGGATTGGGCGTCCAGCCGCTTAATCTGGAGGAGTTGATAGAAGATAACCGCGAGCGCTGGATTACCACTGACGAACTTAGCTGCACCATTAAGGGCCGCAAGGTCACTTCGGTTGTCACTCCGTTCTCAGAACTGGTCCGCTTCTATTCAGAGACCGACTTCAAAGGGTTTTTTAACGAGATTATGATTTCTACGGAAGACATCGATCATCCCAGAAAGCGCCTTTATATCCCTTTGATTGGCCTTCAAAACCGCTTTAGCAACTTCCTGAACGGTTTCGCCCGCATTGAGGAAAGCGCACCGGTATGGGCCTATTTGACCGAAGAACACAAAACCAAAGTATTCCTTACCACCATTAAGAACAAGTCGAATGCATTTGCCGGCCACAATAATATCAAGTGTTTAGATACGCTATACGATTGGCTGCGTTTTTGGAAGACTCACGCCCCGCAGGAGCAGATTATATGTTCTTCTGGTCCCATCAATCGCAAAGAGAAGTATTCCGACCCGGACAATATTTTCACTTTCGAGCACATTAAGAATTCCCATGAGTACATTGATTCCTTCCTTGGCATCAATGTGCCGTTCACTTATGATCCCACAGAAGAAGCGTTCTGGTCTCAGCTGCTTGATGACATTATCAAGACCGGCCCGTCAGCATTCAGCTTCTCGTCTTTCGTGTCTGCTCGTTTTGGATTCACAAGTGTCTCCCCACGCGAATTGTTCCGCCAATGGGTTGAGACGGAGACCACTCCTTATGGTCGTTGGCTCCTGAAAAATTACTTTCTTTCATCCGCCATTGCAGAAAAGTACCCCTACCTCAAGATTTGTTTCGATGAGATTACGGACTATGAGAATTACTGCGAACTGCCATCCAAGATTGCTGAGCGCATCTTCTATTTCAGCGAACCTTCTACGCAGAATAAGTATGCCGCCGAAAGGGAAATGCTGATTAAGCGCTCATCAATTGTGTTCAACGAGTTTACGGACGAATCCACCAGAAATTACATCAAGAGCTGCCTCGGCGAGCTTGACCAGAACAACACACACTTGGCCATAACGCTGACCACAGGCATATTTGATTTCGAGAAGGTCCTTATCACCGCCTGGTACGCCGACAGGGATAACACTGGGCTTACCCTTGAAAAGGCGGCTGAAAAGTTCCCCGACATCGGGATGTATCTCTCCGACCTCAAGCCCTCACAGAAGCGTAAGGATAACTGGCACCTTGACTACCTGGCCGCCTACCGTGATGCCAAACTCTACGATGAGATTACGGATGAAATTGCATCTTTTATCTCAGACAAGAACCATGACGGGGATGCATTCTTCGACTGGTATCACTCCTTCAACGAAACGCACGACCTGTTACACAAACATCAGAATTCCGCTGATTTGCGGCCCGAGAAAGTATACTGGGTCGATGCCCTGGGTGCCGAGTTCCTTCCTTATCTCCTCTCAATCTTTGAAGACAGCAGCCACGGTTTCCGTGTGCTTTATTCAGAGATTACGCGATGCACAATTCCTTCTGCGACCGCGCAGAACCGTTTTGATGATGTCGTGAAATACGAAGATCTGGACAAAATCGCACACGACCCCGCCGGGTACAAGAAAAACGCCACCCTCGTCAGGGAGTTGAAGGTGCTGGCCGAAAAGATGTGGGAAATCATCACGAGCAATTCACACGGCGAGCATACTGTCGCCATTGTCTCGGACCATGGCCTAAGTTGCCTTTCCCGTCTGGCTGATTCCAAGAAATATGACGCAAAGGTTGAGCACGACGGACGCTATATCAACGTCACCGGCGAGAACAAGCTCTACAACGACGCCGATTATGTTGTCCATGTGAATGAAAATGACGGCGAGCGTTATAAAGTGGCCCTTACTCATTCATCCCTGGGTCGCAAGCCGGTACACGAAGTTCACGGTGGTTGCACTCCAGAAGAAGTGCTCGTCCCGTATATCATCATCACCAACAAGAAACAGAACCTGACTTGTTATAAATACGAGTTGATCACCAAGGAACTTGAGGTATCCGAACCTATGGTCACAGTTAATGTAATGCCTCAGCCGTCTCGGGTGAAACTCACCATTGACGGTCAAGAATACAATATGGTCCGTAGTGGCAACAAGTGGTCAGCTCGCGTTGATGGCCTTGAAGAAGGCGATTATCAAGCAGACTTCACTATTCCTGGAGGTTCTCCTTTTAGTACGACAATTAAAGTTAATGGCACCGGCTTCGGTGGAAACGACTTCTTAGACTTTTAGCCATGAGCGAATTAGGACAAAAAATCAGAACGGTCTTTGGCTCAGCCGCCATTCTGAAAAACCCCCAAAACTATGATGTGTTCTTAGGCAGGAATCTCCCTTCCTTTGTTAAGGATTTCCTCATTTCCCAGTATGCCAGGCCGGACGGGACACTCCGTAAACAGGAATTGGCCCACTATCTGGATGAGCACATTCCCAATAATAATAATGCGGTGAAAGCCCGTCTGCGTAACGGCGAGACTCTTACACTGCTTACCCGCTTTATCGTCAATACCAATCTCATTGCCAACAAGGTTCAGTTCCAGATTCCCGATATGGGCATAAAGCCGAACGAGACCCTCATTCCTCCGTATCTGGTTGAGAGGTATCCTTCAGACCTGATTGACGGTGAAAAATGGGGCCTGCTGAAGGTGGTTTATTTACCGCCGGACGAAAGTACTGCTGGACACGTTGAAATGGTTGATTTCAAGCCTTTCAAGCCCCTGCAGAAGTTGGACTTGAATCTATACCGCAAATTCCGAGCTGAGTTTACCACTGAGGAATGGATTGATGTAATCATCTCCGCTATGGAATACAACCCGGATTCGTTCAGAGGCCTCACCCAGAAGCTGGAGTTCATTACTCGACTTCTTCCTTTTATCGAGCCTCGTCTCAACATGGTGGAATTAGCTCCTAAGGGAACTGGCAAGTCCTACGTCTTTGGAAACCTTAGTAAATACTCATGGCTGGTAAGCGGCGGTGCCGTTTCTCGTGCCAAGTTGTTCTTCGACAAAGCACGTCGCACCCCCGGCATTATGCACGACCATGATCTGGTTTCTTTCGATGAAATACAGAGTATCACCTTTACTGATCCTCTGGAGATGCGAGCCATCCTGAAGGGTTATCTCGAGTACGGAAAAGCTACCGTGGACAACTATGAGTTTATGTCCGAGTGCGGTCTGATGCTCCTGGGCAACATTGAGCTGACCTCAGAAGGATTCCCTCGCAGTGACCGATATTTTGACGAACTCCCCGGCGTCTTCCATGAATCTGCTCTCCTCGACCGTTTCCACGGTTTCATCGAAGGCTGGCTTCTGCCCCGTATGAACAACGATATGATTCTACGTGACTGGACCATCAACGTGGAGTTCTTCTCCGAGGTTATGCATAAACTCCGTGTAGCCCCTGAGTACGCCGAATTGGTCAATAGCGCCATAGACGTGCCGAAAAAAGCCGACACTCGCCATTTAAACGCTGTTCGTCGCATCGCTACGGCATACTGTAAACTCCTTTTCCCTCACATCACCAAAGTTGAAGACCTTGATTTAATGGAATTTGACCGCTATTGCCTCAAGCCTGCCATTCACCGTCGCGATCAAGTTCGCCAACAGTGCGCTAACATTGATACGGAGAGTTCATTCTCCCAGCCGATGCCTGACATCCGTGTAAAGTTATAAAGTTATGGAAAGACCAGAAGAATACAGTTTCCGAAAAGATGTCTACACGACTTTGATTCGTTTTACGAATTATCGTGTCTCCGGTTTCCTGGCTGGAGAACGAAAGTCATATCAAGACGACAGTGTATTCTTCTCTGAGTTGTTGGACTCAAGCGATGAGCTCCTTGGGAAAGCATTCCGGAAAGGGAGAATGGTCGCGTTTTATGCCGAACCATTCTTTAACACTTACAAAAAGGTCGTTAATGATGAGTATGCCTATTATGTGTTTGTTCATCAAGACGAACTTCATTCCCTAACCGGCTCTTTATTTCAGAGTACGGCAACGGTTGACACGCGATTTGCCAATGTGTTCAATAAGTATTGGCGGGATAAGTGTGCACGATCTGTCAAGGTGTTGTACTATCTAACCCTGAGAACAGACCCCAATGCTCCGAAATACGATGGTCTTGGTGCTGAGCCTTCTCGTCAGATGTTTGAGAAGATACTCAACTTTAAAAATACAATAGATACTTATCTTAAGCAGTACACAGAAATAACGCCAGCCGAAACGAATGAAGTCGAAGCTAAGCTGATAACAATTACTCCTGAGCCTATAGCCATTACTGTTGTTGCTGAGGAACGTAAAACAGTTGAGGCGACAAACGAGATATCTTCGCAGGAGCATGACAATACGCAACCTGATGATGTCCCCTTCTTGAACTATGTCTACGACAACATCGTCACAAAGGAATACCCCGCTTCTGCAATCCTTCTGAATGTTCTCCGAAGTCAGACAGAGAATGCAAGCATATTCTATGAAAAGGTGCTTGACATGGACATCCCTAAGGCTCGGAAAGAATTGGGAATTGGTGAAGTTTCTGCCAAAGAAGTGAACAAACTTTGCGGAATGATGCGAGTCATTGTTCATTACCCTGGGTCAAAGCGTGTTTTCGAAGAAAGCGAAAAGGCGGCACTCTTCGCTCCTCGTATAGAGAAATTGATGGCCCGCGAGCACATACGCACTTACCACTCATATCAGAAGTATATGGACTCCTGCGATGGGTCAGTCCTTAACTTCTATTTGAGAGTGGTCGCAGCATCTCATACGACGGTTAAATTCCAGGGGTTAAACGCTTCTAAATCACGCGAACTGCTTGATGTATTCAAGAGCTTACTTCCCCAGATTGACGCATTCCTCGACGGCGCGAAGACTGGCCCTGCGGTAATGTACAATAGCCAGCTCCATAAACTCAACTTGACAGATGAGCAACGGAATAACATCGTGAGTATCACTGAGCGCTACGGACATTTCCCTCTATTCACAGCCATCAATTGTCTGATGTCCAAGATGGATGACCGGAAGTTCGAGATAGCACAGAAAGGGTTGAATATTGTGTACGGGCAGGCCGTTCAAGACCTAATCGATATTGCCCCCACTCTGAGTATTTCCCGAGAGAGAGTAAGACAACTGCGTGATAACTGTCTTGATGACCTTCTGTCTTATCCGAGGACCATATTCCGCGCAGGTCTTTTGAATGATTATACATACGCCGTTCAGTCGGAGTATGACTTCAAGCACATTCGTTCAGAAGAAGGTGTTGATTTCAGCAACGAGTACATAACCATCTGTATCGCTATCGCTAATCCCGATCTTCACGTCGTAGGTGACATTCGAAAATCCCTCCTCAAAACATCCGGCACTGTTCGCCGACTTTATCTTGTTCCTGCGCGGATACACAAGATATTCGACTTTGAGAAGTATCTCCTCGCTGTCGAAGAAATGTTAAAAGAGAAGCGTTTCTACCCCTACCGCGATGACCTGGAGACCTTCGTACGTGGGCTAATCAAGAAATCTGTATCCGAGGAGGATTTCTACGATATTGTTAAGGAATGTCGGCAGATTCTCATTAAAGGGTATCCAGACAATATCATCAACAGCCAGATTTTCTTCCCGGCAAATGCCCGCAAGACAATTCCCAATCTGATTGAGGACATCCTCAGAGAATCCAATCGTCCGATGACAGCAGAAGAGATATGCGATCAGCTTAATCAGCGGTATCCTGACCTTGAACAGATTCCATCGAAGATTGGTCCAAATGCGTTGCGGAATAGCAATATATTGGCTGTCAGTAGAAGTAGCACTTATGCGCTTGCTGAGTGGAACTACACAGAGAAACGAGGCGGCACGATACGAGAAATAGTCGAAGAGTATCTTAACAGTCTGATGGAGCCAATAGCCACCCTTTCCGACATCTGCGAATATGTCGCCAAATATCGTGAGAATGTTAAGGAGAGCAGCGTCAAGTCTAACCTCTTGGCAGAAGCATCGAACAAATTCAGTTTATTCTACAAAGGCGATGTAATCTACATCGGCTACTCGGACTACACTTTTGACGAGTCCTACGTTCTACAAGAAAAGAGGCAGGGACGGCGCTCTTTCAAGGATAGTGTCGCCCTACTCGAGAAGTTCATCCAAGACAACCATCGTTTCCCTTACTCTTCAGGTGTCAGCGCTGAAGAAAAACGGTTGAGCCGATTCCTCGGAGTTTGCAAGACAAATATCCGCAAAGGGCTTCTCGAACCCGAAGAGCAAGCTGCTATCGAACGTATCGAAAGCGAGTATGAGCAATACAAGGGCAAGAAAGAACGAGTTGCCAAGGAAGACACTGTCCCGTGGATGGATCGTTTGGAAAACTATGTCACCTATATTACTATCAACGAAACCCTTCCCCCGGCCAATTCCGAGGAGGCCCTTTGGTATGATGAGAACAAAGCCTTATACGATGAGGGTAGTCTTCCTCCTGATAAACGAATAGCTTTCGCCGCGCTAATAAAAATCGTTGGACAGATGGAATAGTTAATAGTCTTGTTTATGGCAATAATCGTTGAAAACATAATATTTAAGAATCGCGCGCCTTTCGAATCTCTGAATCTTGTCTTCAAAGACAAGAGTATTTCGGTATTGACGGCATTTAATGGGAAAGGGAAAACAACTATTCTCTCATATATCGTTGATGCGTGGATTGAGATTACAAAAGGTGCTTATGAGCAGTCTTATGCTGGGAAGGCGAATAGCTATTATCGAGTATCTAGCCCCTTATATGATCTGGTAACAGGGGAGACATCTCTAGTTTATATTAGGTTTAAGACAGATCAGGGTTTTTGTGATTATCTTGATTTGCGTAATGGCTGTGACCAAGAAACATATGAACAGGTTATTTCTCTGCCTCAATCTATTCCTTTTGGAGAGATAAAGACCGCCGCATCCAAAAAGGAGGCATTCAAGTATATTTCTCGATCCTTTAAGGATAAAGATACTGTGAAAAGAGTGTTTGATAACAGCATTGTCACTTTTTTCCCCGCATATAGATATGAAGTTCCCAATTACTTAAATGAGCTGTATCAAGAAGGATTGACATTTAAGAAAGATTTGGTCTATAATGGATATTTGACCAATCCGCTTGAAGTCAGATCCGATATGCGGGACATTGCAAACTGGCTGATGGATGTAGTTTTAGATTGGAATAATTATAGAAATAACATCATACTCCCAGATGGCCAGAATGCAGACGTTACTAGAGAGAAACAGCTTTGGCTTAACGCAAAAGCTGTTTTGGAGCAGGCATTAATATCTAAGTTCCCACAGAAGAATGTTCGATTTGGTATAGGTAAACGTTCTAATCCCGGCTCTAGATTATCGATAATGCAATACGATGTGGAAAATCCCAATGTCGCACATAGCTATTGCCCTTCTGTCTTTAATCTTTCGTCCGGAGAACTTGCTATCCTGTCTGTATTTTGTGAATTATTACGTCAGGGAGATAATATTTTTGGACCTATTCCACTACAACAATTCCAAGGTATAGTCTTGATAGACGAAGTGGATAAGCATCTTCACATCAAACTCCAAAAGGAAGTTTTACCGCGTTTGTTTGAGCTGTTCCCGAATATTCAGTTTATTGTATCTAGTCATTCTCCTTTCCTTAATATGGGGCTGGCTGAGACGAGCTCTTCTCGTGCAATTGTTTATGATCTAGACAATAATGGTATTATTTCTTCTCCTACAACAAATTCAGTATATGAAGAAGCTTATAATACCTTCGTGGGAGAAAAGAATGAATACGCAAAAAGGTTCGCTGAAGCGAATGAAATTATAGCGAAAACGACAAAGCCAGTTATTATTACAGAAGGAAAGACAGACATTCTAATTCTCCAAAAAGCCGCATTAGAACTAGGAATAAATCTTGATGTTGAATGGAAAGAGTTTGGAGGAGATACTCAATCTAAAATGGTATGCGAGAATGTCGCAAAATTTACGCCGGTTCGCAAAGTGATTGCAATTTATGATCATGATTCAGATAGAATTATCAAAGAGTATCCTGATCGTTTTAATGTAGTCGCCGGGAATGTCTATTCATTCTGTATCCCCATTCCTCAGTTTCGCCTTGATTCCCAACAAAAGAAGATTTCGTTGGAATATTATTTCTCGGATGATGAGATTCGTTCGAAAATGGATGACGGTCGAAGTTTATATTTTGGGACGGATTTTACTGAATCCGGAAGATGTATATTTGATAAAGACTTGTTACTCGTTAATCAAGGAGACAGGGGGAAGGATAAGATTGTCGAATCCACAAATGGGCAAAAAGTGGTTGGGCCAGACGAATCCATTAACCTCTTGGCAACAAAGAACTCATTTGCCGAGGCGGTCTCTCAAGACAAAATCCCAATATCTATAGAAAGTTGGGAGAACTTTAATTGCATTTTTGATATTATAAATGAGATTCTGCTCTTACCGTCTTAAAACATGCTTTGATATATGTCAAAGATTCGTGTATTCCTAAAAAACAATTGGCAAGAGGCTGGTAAATGGCTAATTGCTGCTGTATTTGGTTTAATTTTAGGGAAAGCATGTGATAGAATATGGCCCGAGGACCCCGTGGTAGTAAAAGAGGTCACTGACACCATAAAAGTCATTCATGCAATCTCTCCTTTGCCTGATGAGACGGATAGCTTAATGAAAGAACAGATTCAACAACAGCTATTAAACATCAAGCTATTGAACGAATATGATTCTTATATAAAGCAGAAGAAAGCATCAGTTTCGGAAGTGCCATGCAAACTTGTTTTTGGGAATCCTTATCCAAACAGTAAAGGATATGTCCAAAAGAACTCGTCTGCATTTTGTCAAATATCATTGAAACAAGATAAAGAATACATTGAAATCATATATGAGTTTCTACATCCTGACTATGCAGAACTAGTGAATACCCTTGGTGTTAAGGTCTGTAAGGTTGACAAAGTCAAGGGAACAAGGTATTATATAATGGATCAGAATTTTGAACCTCAGAGAGGAGATAGAATGATCATAAAGATTATTAACAGCTATGAGGTGGGGGACTATGTGTTAGATGCGGGTTTTATTCTAAAGGAAGACAAGCTTAGAGAATACCCGGCTTTTTATTCTCGTTCTTTTTCATTACGAGAATAAGTTTCTCTTTGACGGGCATCGCCCATTTACGTCGGCA
>JAEEGI010014681.1_pt1 | contig 16435 bp, 15 predicted proteins | sample 8958751 | NCBI WGS metagenome assembly JAEEGI01 (sample SAMN16246545, study PRJNA631951) | gut metagenome | biome: gut microbiome; feature: rumen; material: KS-attached | host: Bos | place: Iran: Karaj | collected 2018-10
TCCTATCTGTTCGTTACGTTCCTTGGCTGTGGCACCTTCCTCGAAGTTCTGACCTCGGAGGATGGCATTCTTGCCGAAACGCTTCTTGATTTTCAATTGTACCTCCTGTATCCTCCGCTCTTTGTCAAGTTCGGCTTGCTCCTCCCGACGCTGCTGGGCTAATGCCTCGTAGTCCGTAAAGAGATCGAGCTGCTGGGGAGCGTTCTCCTGTGCAGAAACTGATGCTTCGCTTACCACATGGTTTGTTGTCAGGTTCAGCCTGCGGATCAACAAATCAGGATTCACACAACGGTCAAACAATTCTGTGGTCCCATCCATGATGAGCCGCGACGATGAGGTCGGCCTTTCGAAGTTGAATGTGCCGTGAGCATGCTTCGGTACAGCCTTTCCGTAGTAGTTGGTGGTAATCTCACCATGATACTTTTCTTGGATTTCAGGACGTGTCAGACACTCCGCATCATAGCCGACAGTCAGCACCAGCTGGTCAGTCACCAGACGTTTCGATACGAGATCAAGAGCCATTCCCTCGGCCATCTCCCGTATCACCACACGGGCTTTCTTGAAAGTATAAGGCTCCTGCAACACCTGTCCGCTGCTGAAGGAATTCGTCTCCGGACGATATACCTTCACGGCCTCCATCGTACAAGGTTCCCACCCCCAGGCATGGTCTATCAGCAGTTCTGCATTCACGCCAAAAAGCCGGTAAAGCAATCCTTCGTTCTGTACTGACATTCGGGCTATCTTTCCCATCGTGTCGATGCCATAGACTGCCAGTTTCTCAGCTATGCCATGCCCTACACGCCAGAACTTGGTCAGAGGTCGGTAGTCCCAAAGCTCACGTCGATACGACATTTCATCCAATTCCGCTATTCGCACGCCATCTTTATCGGCAGGCACCTTCTTCGCCACAATATCCATCGCCACCTTTGCCAGATACATATTCGTGCCGATACCAGCCGTTGCCGTGATGCCTGTTGTAGCCAGCACGTCACGGATCATCTTCATCGCCAACTCATGGGCTGTCAACTTATAAGTACGCAGATAGGCCGTCACATCCATGAACACCTCATCGATGCTATAGACATGTATATCTTCAGGAGCAATGTATTTCAGGTAAGTCTGATAGACTTTGGTGCTCACCTCCATGTAGTGTGCCATGCGTGGTGGTGCAGCGATATAGTCGAGTTCGAGGTCAGGATGTGCCTGTACCTCCGGATCGTTGAACGATTTGCCCGTCATCCTCCATCCAACAGCCCTCCTGCGCTCGTTGTTGACGTCGCGCACTCTCTGAACCACCTCGAACAGTCGCGCACGTCCACCGATGCCATAAGCTTTCAGCGACGGAGAAACGGCCAGGCAGATCGTTTTTTCTGTCCTCGACACATCTGCCACGACGAGGTTCGTGGTCAGCGGGTCAAGCCCTCTGTCCACACACTCTACTGAAGCATAGAACGACTTCAGATCGATGGCAATATATGTCCGTTGCTCCATCGTTTTACTTAATAATTCTCAAAATCAGCTACAAAATTACACATTATTCCTCAGAATTCGTCTTAAATGCCTAACTTTGCAACATTATTTAGTATAAATGACAATTATACACAAAAACCAAGTATCTATGGATAGAAGAGATTTCATCAAGAAAGCCACGATGGCGGCTGCGGGAGCGGCTGTCGTATCGCCCGTATCAGCCATGTTGAATACGGTGACGGGCAAGCAATGCAAAGTGCTCATGATCAACGGCAGTCCGAGACCTGACGGCAACACGTTCTGCTGTCTGAAGGAGATAGAGACGACGTTGCAGAAGCAAGGCATCGAAACGGAAATCGTACAGATAGGCCGCAAGCCCGTCCGCATGTGCATCAATTGCGGCGGATGCCATCAAAACGACGGGAAAGGCTGCGTGTTCGACGACGACCTTTGCAGCGTGATTACCGGGAAGATGGCCACAGCGGATGCCCTTATCGTGGGTACACCTGTCTATTACGGCCAGCCCAATGGCGGTGTACTGTCTCTGATGCAGCGGTTGTTCTTCTCGGCAGGCCATCTCGTGCAGAACAAGCCCGCAGCAGCCTTGGCCGTCTGTCGGCGAGGCGGCGCTACGGCCACACTCCAGACGATGAACATGATGTTCGAGATGATGAACATGCCCGTGGTCACCTCACAGTACTGGAACATTGCCTATGGTGCAGGCAAGGGCGAGGTAAAGCTCGATACCGAGGGCATGCAGACCATGCGCACTCTGGCGACCAATATGGCCTTCTTGCTGCAGAAGATCCATGCCGACGGAGATCCTGCTCCAAAACGCGACGAACGCCCGCAGTTCATGAATTTTATCAGATAACTACACCCATACTAAAATGATTATGAGAAGATTACTATTTTGCCTCATGGCAACGGTTTGTGTGCTGACACTTTCAGCACAGAGTATTTATGATTTCAAGGTGAAGGATGATGCAGGTCAGGATGTATCACTCTCTGACTACAAGGGGAAGGTGCTGCTGATTGTAAACACCGCTACCCGCTGTGGATTCACACCTCAGTACAAGGTACTGGAAGCGCTCTATAAGAAGTACCGCAGCGAAGGTCTGGAGATTCTCGATTTCCCCTGCAACCAGTTCGGACAGCAGGCTCCGGGCACGATTCAGGAGATCCACCAGTTCTGCTCGGCCAACTTTGATATTCAGTTCCCGCAGTTCGACAAGATTGATGTGAATGGAGCCAATGAGTCGCCGCTCTTCACCTATCTGAAATCACAGAAAGGCTTCTCCGGCTTCGATCTCAATGACAAGACGGGCAAGTTCATGGACGAGATGCTCCGCAAGCAGGATGCCGACTACGACAAGAAGACCGACATCAAGTGGAACTTCACCAAGTTCCTCGTATCACGTGACGGACAAGTATTGAAGCGCTACGAGCCGACGGACAAGATGGCAGACATCGAGGCCGACATCTGTCTGGAGGTGAATCCCGTCCTGAGCAGTATCATGGCCCGTCGCTCCATCCGCAAGTATCTCGACAAGCCCGTAGAGCACGAGAAGCTGGAGGCTATCGTGAAGTGTGGCATCAATGCACCCAGCGGCATGAACCGCCAGCCGTGGGTTGTCCGTGTGGTGGAAGACCAGAAACTGATTACTGACGCGACGGAGATTTTCAAACAGGAGAACGCTGAACAAGTAAAGCGCGACAAAGACTTCAAAAATATGTTCCGCAATGCACCGAATCTGATTTGCGTCTGCACGCCTGCCAATGGTGGCGGCGAGCTGGATGCCGGTCTCTTGGGCGAGAACATCATGCTGGCAGCACAGTCGATGGGGCTCGGCACCTGCTGTCTGGGCGGTCCCGTCCGCTTCCTGCTGTCGAACGAGAAGTGCAAGTTCTTCCTCGACCGTCTCGACATCCCCGCTGACTACAAGCTGAACTACATCCTCGCCATCGGCTATCCCAATGAGCAGCCCGATGCCAAGCCCCGCGATGCTTCGAAGGTGAAGTACATCAAGTAAATCCCAATAATCATTAAATGATGGAGCAGCGAGTGCAGAGCCAAACTCGTTTGGACTATGCAGAGTCGTGACAGAATTCAACAAAAGTTAAATCCCAAGGCGATTGATATCACTTTGGGATTTTATTAGTATATTTGTGCCCAGAAACGAACTACGATATATGAAAAGACTGATTCTTTTTCTTATTACACTGGTCACGATGCAGAGTACCATTGCAGATGACAGGCTCTCGACGCTCCCCTGCCCTATCCTTGGCGGCGAGTTGAGTAACTCGGCGGCGACGTCGGTGGCTGACATCGACGAGGTGATGCCACGGATGCGGGCATTGGGACTGAACACGGTACTCGTGCCTGCCTATTGGGAACTGATGGAGCCAGTGGAGGGGAAGTTCGACTTCACACTCATCGACCGTACAATTGACGTGGCGCGAAGGGAGCAGTTGCACGTGGTGTTCCTTTGGTTCGGCGCATGGAAGAATTCGATGTCGTGCTATGCGCCAGCATGGTTCAAGCAGGACACGAAGCGGTTCCCACGGGCAATGACTGCCGAAGGGAAACAGATGGAGATTGCATCGTGCTTCAGCGACAATGTGCTACAGGCCGACCTTAAAGCCTTCTCGGCGCTGATGCGGCATATCCGCGAGAAAGACCCGCAGCGCGAGGTAGTAGTCATGATGCAGATAGAAAACGAGATTGGTATGCTGGAGTCGGCACGCGACCATTCGCCATTGGCAGAGAAGGCCTATAATAAAGAAAGGTGGGCAGAGCGTTACGGCACGGATGAGTATGCCGACGAGAAGTTTATGGCGCTGAGCTATGCCCGCTATGTGGAGCATCTGGCTAAGGCGGCTCGAGAAATACACGACATGCCGCTCTATGTGAATGCTGCCATGAACAGTCGTGGGCGTCGTCCTGGCGAATATCCGTCGGCAGGACCGCTGGCACATCTCATCGACTTCTGGCACGAAGGAGCACCGAGCATCGACCTGCTGGCTCCCGACATCTACGACACAGGCTTCAAGTCGTGGTGTGCACAGTATGCGATGCCCTTGAGGCCGCAAGATGGTGGCGCGGTGAAGAACCGCCTTTTTATCCCTGAAAGCCGTTGCTGCGAGAATAGCGGAGTGCGTGCCCTCTATGCCTTTGGTGAGCATCAAGCTATCGGCTTCTCGCCCTTCGCCATCGACCAAGCCAGCGAGAAAGAAACAGAATCCGTAACAAAAGCCTATACTTTGCTGCGTCAAGTATTCAACGTAAAACACCCATTGAATACTTGGGGACTTCTCTTCGACCAAGAAGACCGCGAACGCATCATTAACGATGATAATGTGGTTATGACCTGCCGCCACTACTTCACCCTACCCTGGGATCCCCGTGCCACCGACGGCAGTACATGGCCTGAGGGCGGTGCCATGCTCATCCGTCTTGACAAGTTCGACTACCTGTTGGCAGGCAGCGGTGTAGTCATCGACTTCAAAACTTCCACTGAGAAGCAACAAGAGCAGCAAAAGACATTAGGCGAGGATGGCTTCGCAGAAGCTGGCGGGAACAATTCAAAACTCACAATTCAAAATTCACAATTTAAAGGCAAGCGCCTCGGCCTTCTTTCCGTTGATGAAGTATCAATCGCGGATGACGGCACCATGCACTACCTCCGTCGTCATAACGGCGATCAAACCCACCAAGGTCGTCACGCCCGCATCGGTGTCGGCGAGTGGAAATTGCTGCATATTAAGCTATACGAATATTAGGAAGATATAAACTAGCAGATTCCGTAATTCTGGTAATTCTTTCCAAGATTTGGGTAGTGCCTGGTTGGCAAAAACGTCGTACCTTTGCAGCAGATTTCAAAACGTAATGAATATGAAGAATTTTGCATTGATTTTGATGTCGCTCCTGATGGTGTGGTGGCCGATGCAGAACGACTGGTAAAGAACGTCACATGGATGGGCGATGCCCTTTGGATCAATGCCAGCAATCACGGGAACCGTGCCTCGCTGATACAGGACTGGTTACCAACGCTGAACTTCGCAGGAAAACAAACTACTATGAGCAAGATGTATATCACTATCGACGGACAGACACAGGCTGTGACGCTCGTCGACGTGAACCCTGATTGCGTGGGAATCCTCGGCGTGTGTGGATGGGGAGGCATAGCCCTCAACGCAGCGGCGCTCGATCCGCGTATCAAAGCCACCGTGGCAACGACGATGTACGACATGAGCCGCGTGTCGCAGAACGGCTACAACGACGAGGGCGACAGCAAAGAGGCGCGTGACGAGATGCGCAAAGCCCTGGCCGAGCAGCGGCTGAAGGACTACCGGGGCGGCTCCTACGAGCGTGCAGGCGGCGTGGTGGAAGATACGACCAACATGCCGTGGTTCGTTCAGCAGTACCATGCCTACTACAAGACCCCGCGCGGCTACCACGAGCGCAGCCTCAATTCCAACGAGGGCTGGAACAAGACATCCATCCTGCCGTGGCTCAATGCCGGTTTCCTAAAGTTCACCAACGAGATTGACAATGCCGTCATGATTCTTCACGGCGAGAAGGCCCACAGCCGCTATTTCGGCATCACCGCCTACGAAAACATGACCGGTGCGAAGGTCGATTTGCAAGGTCAGGACGCGAACCTGCAGCCGCTGAACAAGCCTCTCGCCGAGCCGTTCGTCGTCACTCGCGGAAACAAGCAACTCTACATCGTCCCCGGTGCCACCCACTGCGACCTCTACGACGGCGGCGAGAAAAGCTATATTCCTTTCGACAAACTGGAGGAGTTCTATAAGGCAAATCTGAAATAATATGGCAGAAAGAATCATCCAGATAGACAGCGTTGATGCGTACAACAAACTGTACGGATGGGAGACACTGCACCCGTTAGTGACGGTAGCGAACCATCCCAATCCGATGGCCAGTGACCTGAACCACTCGCGGCTGAACTATGGACTGTATGCGCTGTTCCTGAAGCAGGGCGACGGCTGCTCGATACGTTACGGACGCGAGAAATACGACTATCAGGAGGGCACCGTGGTGAGCTTCAAACCCGGACAGGTGGTCGAGGTGGAATGGGACGAGAGCCGACCCATACCGCCCTCGCGCGGACTACTGTTCCATCCCGATCTGCTCTACGGCACGCAACTAGCCCGTCGCATCAACGACTACACGTTCTTCGACTACGACCAGCGCGAGGCCCTGCACCTCTCGGAGCGCGAGCAGCACATGGTGGTGGAACTGTTCGACAGAATCGAAGAGGAATTGCAGCACCCCATCGACCGCCACTCACAGACGCTCATCACCGATGCCATCGGCCTGCTCCTAGATTACTGCATGCGATACTACGACCGCCAGTTCATCACGCGACATAAGGTGAACAGCGAGGTATTCCTTGTATTCCAGAAACAGCTGAAGGAATACTTCGAGAACGGTCATCCAGAGCGAAACGGTCTGCCATCGGTAGCCTACTTTGCCGACAAAGCCTGTCTATCGCCCAACTACTTTGGTGACCTCATCAGCAAGGAGACGGGCATCACCTGTCAGCATCACATCCAGGATGCCGTCATCGATCGGTCGAAGCAGCTTCTGCTTGAAACAAAACTGCCCATTAGCGAGATTGCCTACCAGCTCGGCTTCGAGTATCCCCAGCATTTCACCCGTCTGTTTAAGGCCAAGACCGGCATGACTCCGAATGAATATAGATTAACAGCATAAAACAAACAAAGATGAAAAGAGTAATTATAATATCTACGAGTCTTCGCAATGGTTCAAACAGCGATATGCTCGCTGACCAGTTCGTGGAAGGTGCCAAGGCTGCTGGAAACGATGTAGAGAAGATCTCACTTGCAGGCAAGAATATCCAGTTCTGTAAGGGCTGTTTGGCTTGTCAGAAACTGGGGCGCTGTGTCATCAACGATGACGTGAACGACATCATGACGAAAGTGCTTCAGGCCGACGTCATCTGCTGGGCTACTCCCATCTACTATTACGAGATGAGTGGACAGATGAAGACACTCATAGACCGCATGAACGCTATGTATGAACTGGATTATCAGTTCCGTGATGTCTATCTGCTGACAACGGCAGCCGAGGATGAAGAACAAACGCCAAAGAGGGCCGAGGCTGGTCTAACTGGTTGGATTGACTGCTATCCAAAGAGTCATCTGGCTGGCACTCTCTTCTGCGGTGGTGTAAATGATGCACGCGAAATCGATGGAAATGCCAAACTACAGGAAGCATACGAATTAGGAAAGAACGTATAAACGAAAGGACATGAAGAAGGTAGTAGAATCAAGAAAGCCAGCGAAGACCTGAAAGCCGCTTATCCTGATGTGAACTGGAAGGAAGGAAAACTCCTGAATCGAGCATCGAAAAAGGATTTGGAGGATTGGGTGAAGATTTTGTAATTCCCAATAAAACATAAATCCCAAGGCAAAACGATGTTGCTTTGGGATTTTATTCGTATATTTGTGCCATAATTTCACAAACTAAAACAAATACGAATATGAAAATTTTGATTTTACAAGGCTCTCCGAGAGCTAATGGTAACACCGCTTGGATGGCGGAGGAGTACAAGAAGGCTGCCGAGGCTGCAGGTCATGAAGTGACGCTGGTGAATGTGTCGCGTAAGAAGATTGCAGGCTGCTTGGCTTGTGAGTACTGCCATAATAAAGGCAATGGTGCCTGCATCCAGAAGGACGATATGCAGGAGCTCTATCCGCTAATGAACGAGGCCGAGGTGCTGGTGCTGGCTGCACCCATCTACTACTTCACCCTCTGTGCACAGATTCAGGCCCCCATCCAGCGTATGTATTGCGTCAACAAACCCGCCAATGTCAAGAAGATGGCGCTGCTGATGTCATCCTATTCTCCTGGCGTCTATGACGGAGCCACAGCTGAATTCCGCGATATCTGCAACTACTGGCAGGTAGAGAATATGGGCTTTGTCTCTGCCAAGATTGACGAGCAGAAAACGGAGGATACCAAGCAGAAGGTAATAGCATTGGCAGGGAAATTATAAGCAAATACGTGCAGTCTTGGCGTTAGCGTTGAGTCGGATTATGTCCGACCACCGCGTTGTAGGATTGGGGCTCTTGAAATCGTGCTTGATGGCATTGGCAAAGACATCAGCCTGAACCTTCTTGCCATCCTTCTTCGTATATTGCTGCGAACCGAGTACGATGGTCTCGCTTCCATGCATTCGGTTAATCCTGTCTACCACCTCGTCGAGATGCTTCATCTTCTGGAACTGCTCGGCATTGATGTCGAAGAGATCCTGCTGAATCGGCGAGTCGGCACCGATGCCCATGACGATGACTCCTGCCTTCTTGTACTGGTAGCCCTCGCGATAGATTTTTCTCAAAACCTCGTTTGCGGCTTGAGCGATAGTAATGGTTGAACTTGTAGGGGTTATAAGCCTGGTTTCCTGAAAGTTCCAATACTGAGGCAAGTCTTCGCGAAAAGCATTCGTATTCAGAAAAACGCCAACGATGGAGGCTACTGTGTTCTGCATCCTCAGCTTCTCGGCACAGCGGGCGGCATAGTTAGAGACATGGGTTCTGAGCGTTTCAATGTCACCTATCATACCGTTAAAAGAACGGCTGGTGCAGATGGATTTCTTCTTGGCCAACTCCTCATTCGGCACTACATCTTCGCCGTTCAACTCTTGCCACGTGCGAACGATGTTGATGTTGTTGAACGTCAGCCGTACCCAGTCCTTGTGATGTTTGGCAAAGTCGAGGGCGGTCTTGCAACCGAGAGTCTGAAGCTTGGCGGCATAACGACGGCCAATGCCCCAGACGTCCTCGATGGGGCACCATTCGAGAGCCTTCTCACGCTTGTAGTCCGTGTCAATCATGCAGCAATGACGATAGGCCTCATACTTCTTCGCCAGTCTTGAGGCAATCTTGGCTAGCGTCTTGTTGGGTGCAAGACCGATGCTGATAGGCATACCCACCTCGCGCTTCACACGCTTGTGCAGGTTCTCGCCCCATTGCTGCAGCTTGTCAAGCTCAATGCCGTCGAGGTACATGAAGCACTCGTCAATCGAATAGCGGAAAACTGCGGGTATGCGAGAGACATCAGAACTTGTTTTGATGTCCGAGTGTGAGCAGTTTCGACCGGAGGTCAAATAGGCTGGAGCCTCCTGGCGGATGATGCTGACCACACGCCCCGTCAGTTCGCCATACAGCTCGTAGTTTGAGGAGAAGACGGCAATCTTCTGTCCGCCAAACTGTTGTGCGAGTTGGAAATACGGTGTACCTTCCTTGATGCCCATCTTTTTGGCCTCATTGCTACGGGCCACTACACAGCCGTCGTTGTTCGATAGCACCACGCATGGAACGCCCTGCAAATCGGGTCTAAAGACCCTTTCGCAGCTGACGTAGCAATTATCAAGATCGGCTATTCCGTACATTTTATTAAATGGATAATTGACAGTTGATAATTGATTATTAATAACTTTCGAAAGTCCTTATCAAATGAACTACCACGCCCCATACTTCAAAGTATTCGGGCGTGTCAATCTTGAATACCGGATAATCAGGATTGGCAGGGCGCAGCTCGATGTAGCCGTCTTTCTTATGAGACAGATCCAGGTACTTCATCGTGAAGCCTTCCCCACCCCACCATGCCACGACTATGGAACCGTCGTGCGGCTCGACAGCCCTGTCTATAATCACGCGGTCGCCGTCGAAGATGCCCGCATCCCTCATCGAGTCACCCTCCACATCGGCGTAGAACGAAGCTTCAGGGTGCTTGATGTAGTCGCGGTTGAAGTCTAGCCTCTCATGCGAATAGTCATCCGTGATGATTGGAAACCCTGCTGCAACCTCCGCATGGTCCAGCTCCAGTTTGGTGTCATAGACGCCTTTGATGATCTTGATGTTGCCCATAAATCCGAATCGTTCTCACTCAACATTTGTTAATTTCAGGCACAAATTTACGCATAATTCTCGAAATCTCAGTAAAAAGAACTATATTTGCAAGAAAAATTAAGAAATGGAAAGAGTATATATGAGAAAGGTATTCTTTATTCTAATGACCTCCGTGCTGCTTGGCAGTACCGCTTTTGCATCGTATACGTCGAAAGATGACGATGCTGCGAGCCAGCATGAGCAGGCCCTTCGACATGACTCAGAGCAGGCATCGTTTATTCCACAAGCACCCGACTACAACGACGCGACGATGTGGGTGACCGCCGACGGCGACACCGACGGTACCGGGGCCGACATCTTCTACGTCGTATCAACGTGGGAGGAAGACTGGACGACGGCGGATGGCAGGACGTGCCACTATGCCGACGTGTGGAATCCCGAGCATCGCGGACACATGGCCGATTTGGAGATTAACAAGGTGGCGGCGTATATGTCGCCTGGCAACCGCTTCTTTGCCCCGTTCTACCGTTACACCACTATGGAGGCCTGGACGACGCAGAACGAGGATACCATCATGAATCGCACGCGGCTGTCGGTGGTCGACGTCTGCGCAGCCTTCGACCACTTCCAGGCTCATCGCGACACGTCGCGTCCGCTCATCATCGCGGGATTCAGTCAGGGTGGCTTGGCCGTGGTGGAGCTGCTGAAGCACATCGACGACGAGACATACAGCCAGTTGGCAGCGGCCTACGTGCTGGGCTACAAGGTGACCAACGCCGACATGGCTGCGTGCAGCCACATTCGTCCTGCCGAGGGAGAGACGGACACGGGCGTCACCATCTGCTACAACACGGTGAAGGACGTGAAGTACGTCATCCCCGTCATCTCAGCCTCTGACATCTGCATCAACCCCGTAAACTGGCGGACGGACGCCACTCCCGCCACGCTCCACGACACGATTACCGTCACCGTCGCACCGTCGCACCATCGCACCACGTCCTCGTCGTCAGCGGCTACAGCGGCTCGGAATATGCGGCCTACAGAGGCTTCCTCAACGTGGGCGACATTCACAGCTGCGAGCCTTGGCTCTACAGCGAGTGTCTGGCGAAGAACATCACAGTCCGCGCCAAGGAGTGGCGGAAACTGCACCAGCTAAAATAGCTTCACGATTTTCTGAAGGCATTATCTGATGAAGTTGGTTCTCAGAGGACTCTCCAGTTCAGGATGACCATCCTCGCCGACATTTAGCTTGCGAATCATCCAGGCCATATTACGGCCAAGCGTCCGCATCGTTTGCATACCTTCCTCGTCTTTGGTCACCTGACCTGGCGTCTGACCATAAGCCATGTTCCAGTACTGCGAGCTGACGACTGGCATATTCAGAATGGTGAAGTACTTGTTCAGACGGTCAAAGGCTGCCGATGCGCCACCTCTGCGGCATACCACCACACTGGCACCGGGCTTGAAGCGCAGTTCGTTGCCAAGTGAGTAAAACACACGGTCGAGCAAGGCACACAGCGAACCATTCGGGCCGCCGTAATAGACGGGGGAGCCAACAATGAATCCGTCGATACCGTCTTTCACAGCCCGCATCACTCTAAAATAGAGATCGTCACGGAACGTACACTTTCCCTCGCGTCCACACATGCCACAAGCGATACAACCTTGAACGGCCTGTTTGCCGATACTGATAATCTCAGTCTCGATACCCTCTTCGTTCAGGGTCTTTGCGACCTCACTCAGGGCCGTAAACGTGTTACCATTTTCTCTGGGACTACCGTTAATCAAAAGAGCCTTCATTACTGATATATTTTTGAAATTATACTTTTTTCTGATAAGACTACACCTTATCACTTCCCCTTCCTGAAGTCCCTGGGATTCACACCCTTCATTCTGTTGAAGAAACGTGCGAAGGTAGTGACTTCGGCGAAATGGAGCTGGTCGGAGATTTGGGTGATACTTAGTGAAGTCTGGCGCAGCAGGAACGTAGCCTCCATGAGTAGCATCTGGTTAATGTAGTCAACGACGGTGCGGCCACCTGATACCTGCCGGACGACACGCGAGAGGTAGGTGGTAGTGATGCAGAGTTCGGAGGCGTAGAAGCCGATGTCGTGGTGCTCTGCGAAGTGCTGGGGCAGTAGACCGAGGAATCCGAGGAAGATTTCTTCGATGCGCTTGGGGAAACGGTGCTCGCGGATGCTGTGCTGCTGGATGGTGGAGAGGTCGGTGAGGAAGAGGTTATAGAGCATGCGCAGGCTATCGTTGGAAAGCGGAAGACCTATCTGCTGATAATGAATCATCATCTGCATCAGTTCGCGCAGACGGCGAAAATCGTCGGCTTTTAGCGAAAGCACGGGCGAGGTAAGTTCCACCACCGAGAAGTAGGCCGTGCGGATGGCGTCGCGCACCGTGGGCAGACTGAGCGTGAAGTGCTCGTCACCCAACAGGCAAATGCCGCTGTAGTCGTTGGAAGACGAGAGGATGGTTATCTCGAAACCAGGCGAATAGGTATAGAGGTCGCCCTCGTGCAGCGTCAGTTCGCGATTATTATATAATATGGTAAGCCAACCGCGTGTGACAATCGTATAGATGTAGCACGACAGGAAACCATGCGTCTCGTTCGCGCCGAATGACCACTCTGCGTTAGTCTCCAGACAGATAATGTTTACGTTCCACTCCCCCTCGGGTACAGGCAGGTTTCTGATTTGCCAAAATTCCTTCAAGCTGTACATAATGTCACTATTTGGGGGCAAAGATACAACAAAAATCTTAAATCGTTTCGTTTTAGTCGGTTTTTGTTTCGTTTGGGCTTGCAATTGTATGAATAATAATGTTTAATTTTGCACCCAGATAACAAATAACATTATTATTCACTTAAAAACAATCAAGATTGCGGAGATCACAGGTATCGACCGCAAAGAGGTTGACAAGGCTTTTGCCGAGTTGAAGAAGGAGGGTGCCATTGTATCGCCCGTCCGTTGCAAGTGGACACCCGCTTGATTTATCTCTCACGGCACTCCCTTTGATGATCTGCCCGACGATTGGCGTTGTCCCCGTTGCAAGCAACCGAAGTCGAAGTTCAATCCGGCATAGCACATCATCCGACTGAAAGCGAATAAATATTAAATCCCAAGGTGAAACTGCATTGCTTTGGGATTTTTTATTTACTTTTGCAGTAAGATAGGAACTGATTATGACGACGACATTAATCATAGGACTGCTGATTCCGCTGCTGGGCACGATGCTCGGCTCAGCTTTCGTGTTTTTTATGAAGGACGAAATGTCGGCTCGATTGCAGAAGTCGCTGTTGGGCTTTGCATCGGGGGTGATGGTGGCCGCATCGGTGTGGTCGCTGCTAATTCCAGCAATGGAAATGGGAGCCGATAGCGGAAAGTGGTCAGTACTGCCTGCCGCCGTCGGATTCCTATTAGGTATGGGCTTCCTATTACTCATCGACGAACTGACGCCGCACCTGCATATTGGCACGGATAAGCCGGAGGGTATGCGGTCACATCTGTCGAAGACCGCGATGCTGGCCCTCGCCGTCACCATCCATAACCTGCCTGAAGGAATGGCCGTGGGTGTGGTGTTTGCAGGAGCCGACAGCGGCGCGACGCAAATTTCCCTTGCCAGTGCCGTCGCCGTATCGCTGGGTATCGCCATTCAAAATGTCCCAGAAGGAGCTATCATCTCCATGCCGATGCGGGCTGCTGGCAATTCCAAGTGGAAGTCATTTCTCATTGGCTCACTAAGCGGAGCCGTAGAACCTGTCGGAGCCGTCGCAGTCTTGCTGTTGGCCTCGCTGCTCATGCCCGCCCTACCCTATATGCTCGCCTTTGCCGCCGGCGCCATGTTCTATGTGGTAGTCGAGGAGCTCATACCTGAAGCCTCGAGCGGTCAGCACTCCAATCTCAGCACCATTGGCTTTGCCGTTGGTTTCGTCCTGATGATGGTGCTCGATGTTGTAATGGGGTAAGTCCATCTAAATATTGTAAAGTCGGATGCAAATAAAAAGATGAATAAGGTACGAATCACAGCTATCCGCCAGACGGTCTATGAGGACTTGATGGCGAAATACGAGAACCCGATTGAGCACACCTGCGACGTTAGGGAGGGCCAACAGTGGATCTCCATCGACGGCCAGCAGCCAGAAGGGATGTGTCCCTCGGCATGGTACTCCATGCGGGAGTTTGTGGAGTCGCTGGCCCGAGGCGAGGGCAATTTCTACGACGGATGGATGAAGAACCCGATGAGTGCGATGATCAGTTGCAACGACGGTTTCCGTCCGTTCAGTTTCTACATCGAGGTGATTGATTAAACAGTGGTCATGGTGCGCAATGGTCAGGCTGACGTTACCTTGGCATCGTAGCGGACAGTCAACTCACGAGTGCGCGGATTCCAGTTGGTATCCATCACGCCTTTCATGTTCTCAACCTTAGCCTTAATCCCAATTTCGGTTTCTGATGATATCGAAGGCGTTGATCAGTTCTGAACTCAGACGACTGGCAAAACCACAGTCCATACTCATCGAGCCCTTGACAATGTCATACACATCACTTCTGCAGAAGTAATAGCGTGTCTCGCCGTCAGGATTCTTCTCGAAGAAGAACTTCAGATTGCCTTCCTTGTCGTACAAGAACTCCTGATAATGCTCTCTGGCTGCGACATTGAACTGACGCATGATGAAGAACGGACGATGAAACGGCATCTCAGCCTCTTCGTCGTATGCCACGCGATAATAATAGGTGATGACCTCCTTTGTGGGGCCGGTACCTGCCTCGTTATAATTGCTGCTGAAGACGGTCTTGTTGGGTGGCAGTCCTTCGCGTTCCATCTTGTCAAGACCCTCCATCTCCTGCTTGGCCTCGGCATACATCTTCCGGATATCAGCCACGTCCTTCTTCATTTCAGGCGTTGACTGTGCCTGAACAGCCATTGCCGACAGGAACAACACAATAGTAAATAGGATATTCTTCATTGTTGTACTCTTTTGTCATTACTTCCCTTGCCACTCCTTCAGCTTCTTCTGCGTGCCATCATTCTGTATGCTCAAGGCAACGTACTGTTTGGTCTCGCCATCGCGAAGCAGATAATGTGACGTGACGTGCTTGTTGACGGTGTCCACCTCAGGATTGGCGATGTCACGGAAGCCCTCATGATGGTTGAACTTACCTGTCTGCGGATCATAGAGCCAGGCATCAAAGTAGGTGATGACCTGGTCGCTGGCGGGCATCATACCCAGACAGATCATGATGTCAGTATGCCCGTCGAAGTTGACATCAGCCTGCCACACATTGCCAAACGGCTTCAGCATATCCCGCGGATAGTCCACCGTGTGACCCTCTGCCACCTGAATGGTTTTGCCGTTGGCATCGCGGAAGATGGCCTCGTAGCGAGGCTCCTGCTCCTCCAGATCGGTGGTGCGCACGCTGACGTCCCATTCCTCAGCATCTGGATCATCGCCTTTGGGGGATGGAATTCCTTCATAGCTGATGCCGTGCTCTCCGGCAAAGTCCTCCATGATTTTCAGATAACCGCCAGGGCCGAACGCTTCAGGCTGGTCGAAGTTCTTCACGCGCCACTGGCCGTTCTCAAAGTCCAGTTCCAGACGCATAAAGCCGTTCTCTTCGTCTGCGCCCTTGAACCTCACCTGTGCCTGAGCCATATCACCCGTCAGCAACTCGGCCTTGATGCTCTCAATCACCAGCGGTGTACCCATGCCTGCAAGGAATCTGTAGCCCTCCTCGTCGGCCATGAAGAAATGGTCATCACCCATCGCTTCTGTCAGCGTCTTGCTGATGGCGTCGCGCAAGCCTAGATAATAGCTGCTGCAGAACTCGTCTTCGAGCCGACGGATATTGATGATGCCATTCTTGTCCATATCATTCAGACGGTCGTAAATCTTTCGGACCTGAGCCTTTACGGCTTCTACGGTCCACAACTCGGCAGGAGCCGCAGCCACTACGCTGTCGGCCACTACCGTCGAATCGTTGTCACCGCCCTTAGCGGTCTTATTGCCGCACGAAGCCATTGAGGCTACTACAACGATAATAGTGATTAGATA
>JAEEGI010014683.1_pt1 | contig 16435 bp, 7 predicted proteins | sample 8958751 | NCBI WGS metagenome assembly JAEEGI01 (sample SAMN16246545, study PRJNA631951) | gut metagenome | biome: gut microbiome; feature: rumen; material: KS-attached | host: Bos | place: Iran: Karaj | collected 2018-10
GTTTGCTTCCAGTCTAATTCTTCCCTGCGAATTCACCTTCTTTTCCACAGGAATTATTTTCCTTGGTTCTTCTGGCGTGTTTCTGTCATTTTCGTCACCTGAGATGGTGAACAAGGTCATCTCGTCTGGTAATGATTTTCCATTCAGCTTCAGACGAAGAAGCTGTTCTTCCTGGCTCATGTTCACGATGTGCAGAACCAGTTCACTGCTTCCCTTATCACGGGTGGCAGTAATGTCCAGATCAGGATTCTCTTCAGCCAGCTCGCTTCTTACCAAAAGCGGTTTGTGGTTCTTCGAACTTATTTGCTGAGCATAGTAGGGAGGCATGCCCCACGTTTGACTGGGAGTGAAGAAAATCTGCCCTTGATTCCATCCGTTGTCGTTCTGCTTAAAGGGTTCCAGAGCATTGGCAGGACAGGTGGTCAGTACGAAATCCCCCATGCGTCGCACGGCATTCTGGGTAATCACGTGGCATAGCATACGGCGTACGGCATGAGAGTTTCCGTTTTCCTCGAAGATGGCACACTTCATGGTCGTCTTGGGGTCCCATTCGTGGAACTTCTGCTGCATCTTCCGCAACTCTTTCTCTACGTTCAAGGCTGAGCGGTAATCGTCCACCCAAGGATGATAATCCCAGTAGTCGCACTTCCCGTTCAAGGCACGGAAAGTCCGCTCCACGTTGGGTGAATCAGGTCGCCACCATGCTGCACAGACAAATTGCAGCGTGGGATCTACTTTCCGCATAGCTTCAGAGAGCAGTAAGAAACGTTCCACATAATGGTCGTATTCGTCGCTTTGGTCTCCATGGAAGAGAACCTCCTCGTTGCCTATCTCCACGTATTTCACCCGTCCCTTCAGGTCACGAATCATCTGGGCAACATCTTCAGGGTTATCCTCGATGTTCACGGCGAAGGAAAGCTCGTAGTTCTGAGCAGTCGCGAAGTCCACAAATTCCTGAATCCCAAAGCCATTCGTGCTGTAAGGATACCAGAAGCCACGATATGGTGGGCGTTTGTCGCGCTTTCCGCGCATGTTGGCATAGCGGTATTCTGGTGAGTTCACCATCGATCCGCCATAGCGCAGGAAAGTCAGTCCTTGCTGTGTGAACATGTCTGCAATGTCGGCTCTCAGCGGTTGGCCTTTGTATTGATCGTTTCCTGTGTGCATCAGCTCTGCAGCGTCTGCCACGATGTTCCCTTTCCCTTCCAGATAGAGAACGAAGCGGGCGCAGGGATCGAAAGTGTTACTTTGAAGCCTGAAAGGAAACTTTCTCCATCTGTTCTGGATATTCCTGAGTTCCATGCGTGCATACTCTTTGCTTCCATCCTGGCTCTGCAGCGCTACGTAGACGTGTTTTGCCGTCCCTCGCAGGCTGATGTGTCCCTGGAATTCTTGTCCCTCGCGGACGCAGATTCCCCATCGGTTGAGGCCCATGTTGTCTATTCCCACGCGACCTTCGTTCGACAGGTTTGTCAGTTCTTGTGCTTGTTTTCCGTGCAGCACATTCGTGTTCTTCACGATGGAGAACTTTGGTCTCGCCTTATCCGTCGAGAAGCCACGCCACATGCTGCTCACTTCCTCCTGCCTCTCGACGACAAATTCAGCATCCGTTTTCCCCGTTTCGTTTGTGATAGCCAGATTACGGAAGGATACGGCTGCTTCGTAGGTCCTCACTCCCACTTTCCCTGCAGCCAGAGGATGATCCTTGTCCTCGTACTGGCAGACTTTCTTGCCGTTCAGGTAAATCGTCATTCGTGCGCCGTCCAAATCCACCTTCAGGTGGTTCCATTCAGTAGCGTTGTAGGTGACAGGAAACTCGCCCAGTGAGCGGAAATCCATGTTGTGCTTGCCCAGGATGATGTGGTTGCCTGACCCATGCAGGCTTATCTCATAGCCGCGGAAATTGTCTGCTCCGTTGCCGCAGTCATTCGTCGAAAGGATAAGTCCTGCCGCATTCCCCTTCCCCATTGGCTCGTCGTATCGCACCTCCACTTCTGCTGTTCCCTGTCGAAGTGTGATGGGATCGTAAACCAGCTTTGCCGTCTTGCAATCGTGTATGTTCACTTCCTTTCCCTCGCTCTTCCACTCGTGGTCATAGCTGCTGAAGTCTTTCAGATGGTCAGCCAGTGGCCCTTCCTCGAAACTCTCGCCAAAGATCTGCTGGTCATAGAATCCACCATAGATCTCGTGATTCACGTCCTCCATGCCGGCTCCATAGAGATACGGAGTGATGTGTGCCTGCACGTCATTGGGGTATATGGTCAGTACGTTTTCCTGATTGGAAATCCACACGCGGTAGCTGGTATCCTTGCAGCGGTTAGCTATCATGCAATAAGGAATGGCTGCCAGCTCCCCGTCACGACTTCTAATCGTGGGAACATCTGCCATGATGGGATTCTTGGTGTCCAGATAGAAATCGCGGTTTGCCAGGTTTGTCCTGGTCCAGTTCGATTCGTTGTCCAATTTCTCCAGACAATAGACATACGGGCCTGATGCCAGGCAAGCCTTCCCACGAAGTTGTTCGACGTGTGGGTCAGCCTTCACGATACGGGGACTCACGTCAAAGCGCATCGTTATCTCAGTCGTTTCCTTTCCTTCGTAGATGTGGTATCCCTTTTCCAGGTTCCCAGTCTCTAGGGGGCGGATGTCACTTTTGTAGAGTCCCAGCGGAAGTTCCTCACCCTGAGCCCAATGAGGGATGCGCACGTGGATGCGCAGTTTCTTTGCCTTCTTTCCCTTCACGCGTACCTTCACTTCTCCCTTCCTCCAGTCCACCTCTTGGCTTACGCTCACTTTTCCTATCTTGGGGACAGTCAGGTTTGCCTCGCTTCCAATGAGCAGATTCACATAAAGATTTCCCTCGTTCCACGAGTAGATCATGCTGGGCAGCAGCCCCATCATCTTCAGCAGCATGGGAGGGCAGCAGGGACAATCGTGCCAGGGCCAGCGGTTCATTCCATCGGCATTCAGCGGGTTCTGGTAGGTGTAGGTGTCTCCCTTCTGGGAAACGGCCGTAGGGATGCTGTTGTAGAGGATTCGTTCCAACACGTCCATGTATCGCCCGTCGCCTGTCAGTTTGCTCATCTGCCATGAGAACATCCCAGCTCCGATGGCAGCGCAGGTCTCCAGGTAAGCATCGGTGGGCAGATAGTAGTCAGGGCCGAACTTCTCGTCCTCGTGGATGGCACCCACGCCGCCCGTTACGAACATCCTTCGTCCCACCATATTCTCCCACAGACGGCGGGCAGTCTCCTTGTAGCGGTTCTCGCCGTTGGTCAAGGCAGCACTTGCTATGCCAGTAGCCAGGAGCGTTGCCCTCACGGCATGCCCCTCGATGGTCTTGGCTTCGAAGACAGATTCTGCATCCTGCGCATAGGCTTCCAAGGCTCTGCGTCCTTCCGTATGCCCCCGCATCTCTATCCAGTATTCTGCCAGACGGCGGTAATGCTCTGCGTGGACGGGAACAGAGAGCCTTCCTGCCAGCTTGGGCTCCTCTTCATAGAGTCTGTAGAGTTCCAGCAGGGCGTATTCTGGAAGGGCATGGCCTGGCACCACGTTGTGCTTCTGCTCTACCATGTATTCATACATGTAATTGGCAAGTCGTGTTGCCACTTCCAGCAGTTTCGTTTTGCCCGTTGCCTTGTAGTAGTGTACGCCAGCCTCCACCAGACAGCCGCTGTTGTAGACGTCGTGCTGCCAGCGCAGATTGCCTCCGTTCTCGCCCCAGCGGTGATCGTTCTCCTTTAGGGTAGTATAGGTGTTGATATATCCGTTTGGGTCTGCTGCCTGTGCTGCTGCGATGCGGTCGACGTAGCCGTCCAGTCGTTTCTCCACCTGTGCGTCAGGGTATTGCAGCAGGAAATCCGACACACCCGTGATGGTCTCGTAGATAAGGCCGTCGAACCAAGGGAATCCGAAGTGCCCGCCGTCTGCCACATGTCCTTCGGCCACCAGCTCAAAGTTGTGCAGTGTGTTGTGCGAGCCTCCCCCATCCTGTGCCCCACGGCTCTTGTCTGGCGACCAGTCGTTGCCCTGATCCTTGTCGCTTTTCCCGATGCCTCGTCCCTCGAACTTGTCCATCACGTCAGGAATGGTCACGTGGTTCGTCCGTTCCATCAGGGGAGTCCAGAATGGGTCCTCGATCTTTACCTGCTGGGGTTCAGGATATACCAACCGCACGTCCTCTGCCCGACCGTTGGCAGCAAAGATGCCCACCGTCAGAATCGTCAGAATCACCCTTTTCCATATCCCTTTCATGCGCGTTCTTAATTTTGTTGCAAAGATACAAAATTTTCTCCATATATGCAATAGGCAAAAGAGGGAAATCCCTCTCAAAAAGAGAAAAAATCCCATCACACTTTAGGTGAAATACGAAGGAATCCCCTCGCAAACGCCTTACCTTTGCAGCAGAAAACAGTTCACCAGATGTCAAACCATTTAATACTTACAACTATGAAGCGCAATATTTTTCTCTCCGCAGTGATCATGATCGCCATGATAATGGCAAGTGTTAACGCAAACGCTCAGGGACGTGGCAGAGGCTATGCAGGCAGCCGCACTCACCGCGAGATGCAGATCCGTAACGCTGCCCCCATCCATCACCACTATGGCAGGGTTGACGTGGTTCATCGCCCGCATCACGCCATCGCTCCCGTCCCTGTGCATCATCACGCAGGGCATGTGGTCCTCGCTGGCGGGCCTCGTCTCGACCATCGTGGATTCCTGCCTGGATGGGAAGGCCGTGTTCGCTATCTCGACGGACGCTGGGGCTATCTCCGCGACAGCAGATGGTACTGGTACGACACTTACTTCGAGCCTGAGTTCTACTTCGCTCATCGTCCCCACTACTTCCGTGCCCACTACGTTCCTGTTGATGGCCGTGTGGTAGCCGGTGTGGCTGGAGCTGTTGCCGTGGGCACTCTCATCGCTGCTCTCTGCCATTAAGTCACCCTCTCTTGCTGACTTATTGGTTCCATATAACTCCCTGGCTCCCTTTCCTCACCGAAGGGGAGCTTTTTTATTCCTCCCCATCACTCGCCTTCGCTTCTGACTCATCAGATTGTTTTCGACACATCAAATGTTTTGCCCCGATATAATTGTATGATCGAGCGGTTGTTCCTTCGCGGCAGCAAAGTTACGAAGAACTGGGTGTCATGCCCCGTACCCAACTCATCCCTGCCAGAGCAGCAAGGAAGGATGTGTTCTGGATCAGCCAGCGGCTGAAGGTGCGCATGCTTACTCCTGCAGCACGTGCTAACTCGTATTTGAAATAACTTTTCATAGTATCTTTTTCTTTTTCTGTTTTACTATACAAAGATACAGAATTTCCACGAATTATGCAAGAAAAATACTGACAAAATCACGACGAATCACGCCATATCACGCCAAAAAAAAGACAAATTGCGCCATATCGCGCCAAAACACGCCAGCGGCTCACCAGTTCTTCGTACCTTTGCCATGTGTTAGAAAGAGGAAATCGACAAGTTGAAAATCCGGAGTCAACACGTTGAGGAACTCAATCGGACACTTCGCCCTGAGCGCAGGGAGAGGAAACAATTGAAATAACGGACAAACAGATGATTGTCAGGAAATTAAGGTCGCTGCGATTCCACGCAACAAGAAGCAATCGAACGAAGTTTGGAAGCAAGACGAAGGACATTTGCAGGAACCAAGGGTCACAATACAGCTAGAATTCAGAAATCTTTACATCCGACAGCTATGGAAGGAAGTGGGACAGAAAGAGAAGGATTGCAGGCATTACCCTTTTAGTAATACCAACGAGATGAACGGCCCATGCCTGGAGGAAGGTTCTTGGGACGACGATGAAAGGCATAGCCTACACGAAGGACAAAGTTGTTGGACAAGCCGTCTTTGCCAGAAATCATATCGACGAACCCATGACGGAAGATGAAATCGACATTGAAGTCGTAGAACCAGACTCCTGTTCCCAATTGAATCCCCGCATCCCCACGGTTGTAGTCCTGCCTGTCGCGAAGCTTATTCGTACCTTTAACTTCGTTGTTCCGTCTGCCCCTGAGCACCTACGGAGCGCAAGAAATGGCTAAATGGTGAATGGGGTATCTACTTAACTGCTTAACTACTGAGAGGTCATGCAAAACATTGTTTTCTACTATATGAGGAACTGCGCTAATGTTCTTAGAATAGGAAAATTCTTTGGTAGAGAACATGCCCTTACCGTCATTGGCATCTATCACTTGTTGTAGAGTTTCTTGTCATTGGTTTTTACTTATTTTCCCCATTGCTTGTTGGGCTCAGGTCCCATCTCAAGCACTAAACTGCCGCCACGAAGCAGTTCTGAGGCTGGGAAATGGAAGGTCTGGAGAGGTTTGCCGTTGAGGATGGCGCTCTGAACGTACATGTTTCTTCGCGAAGCATTGTGGGCTTCTATCACAAAGTCTTTTCCACGGCCATAGCGCTTTCCCAAACGGATCACGGCCTTCTGGTAGATGGGGCTTGCAATCTCGTAGATGGGATCAACGCGACATCCTCCGTCCGTTTGAAAGAGTCCCAGCGCTGCCATCACGAACCACGCGCTCATCTGCCCCTGATCCTCATCGCCCAGATAAGCATTTGATACGCCTGAACCATAGTAGCGCTCTGCCACCTTACGCGCCCATTTTTGAGTGAGCCAGGGATGGCCTGCCCAATTGAAGAGGAAGGCGAAATGCATGCTTTGCTGATTTCCTTGCACCACTGGATAAAGCCAATATTCTTCGTTGGGAGCATTGAACCGCAGGGGTTCAGAGGCACGGAATCCCCCATCCAGGCGGTCTACGAAGGCTTGGCTGCCCATGATCTCGACCAATCCAGGCATATCCTGGGGCACGAAATAACTGAGTTGCCATGCATTCCCCTCCACATAATGCTGGTTGGCTCCCGTCCGGAAGGGGTCCAGGTCAGGTAGGAATTGTCCTGTAGTGTCCCTCATCTCAGCGTATCCCGTTTTGGGATTGATGGCATTTTTCCACCAAGTTCCCCGTTCGCCAAATATCTGTGCATCCTCCGTCTTCCCCAGCGCTTGAGCCATTTGCGAAACGGTCCAATCATCGTAGGAGTACTCCAGTGTGTTGGAGAACCGTCCCTTTTCGTAGGGCACGTAGTGATATTTGAGGTAGGGAATCAGGTCGCGATTGCCGGCAAATCCTCCAGCCACCTGGGTTGCGGGAGTGGTCTGCATCTTGCGTATGGCCTCGAAGGCGTGTTCTGCATCGAAGTCGCGGATGCCCATCTGATAAGCGGACACGATGAGCGGAATCTCATGCTCAGCCACCATGACGGGGATGTATTCCATTCCTGCAGGTCCTTTTCCAAGCCATCCGCATGCGTCGTAGAGTGCCAGTTGCGAGCGTACCCATCGGGAGCTCCATTCTGGTGTCACGAGATTCCAGAACTGGTTGAGGTTCCAGAAGGTGTTCCAGAAAGCATCGCATCCCAGGGCAACCTGGTCTTTCTGGTTTGTGTGTCGCACCTGTTCGTCAGGAGCCACCCAATCGCCGTTCACATCGCTCCATAGATTGCGGCAAAGCGCGTGATACATGTTGGTATAGAAGCGGATTTTCTCTTGCCTGTCATCCGTTGTGATTTCTATCCTGTCGAGAATATCGTTCCATACTTCTTTCTGATGGTTTACCACAGCCGTAAAATCCCATCCGTAGGGGTCGGAAATCTCTGTCCGCAGGTTAAGGTTGGCATTCTCTATGCTTACCAGTGAGATTCCCGTTCGAACCTTTACTGTAGGATGCTTCTTCGTGTCGAACTCCACATACATTCCTCCGTCCTTGAGATGCTGGGATTTCAGTTGCCTCAGCTGCTCCACCTCTTCCTCTTTCCAAATGCCTGTGCGCAGGATGGGGGCGTCGAATTCCATCACGAAATGGAGGATGTATTCCTGGTCAGCGTCATTGCTCCACACATGGGGACGAGCCGAAAGCTGGTGGCTGAAGCCTTCGATGCGGCTATCCGAGACTTGGCGAACATCTACATCCACCAATTCGTAGCCGTATTCGCTGGGGATGTTCAGGTCAATCATCACGCGTCCGTCCTGGTCTTGAGGGAAGGTGAAGCGCATCAGCGAGGCACGTTCCGTAGCGGTCATCTCAGCCCATATCTTAGTGTCGGAAAGGAAGACGCGATAGTAGCCCAGTGGCGCCTCTTCCGTGGATTTGTCGATACGTGAGCGGTAGCCTTCATCGGGTTTCAACTCATCGCCTACTTGGGTCTGCAAGGGTCCGTTGGTAGGCATGACTCCCAATCCCGCCATCGTCCATTCGTGGATATAGGAGAAGCAGCCGATGCTCTCGATGCTGGGCTGATAGCCCGCCTGCCACCCTGCATTCTCGTTGTCAGGGCTGAGTTTGACCATTCCGAAAGGCATCCAGGGACCTGGAGCAATCATCCATCGCGAGTGGGCAGTTCCCATGCGTGTGTCCACATAGTCGGCCAGCGTCTGCAACTTTTGAGGCCCTCTCACCACATCTCCCTCTTCCAGCAGAAGATTGTCTGCCAGGATTTGGTATCGCGATGTCTTCCTCTTTTTCACTGCCTTCATGGGAACCTCCAGCACATAACGGGCAGAATCGAGATGGGTAGCATAGATCTGCTTGCCATCCAGCCGTACGGACAACTCCTGGAAATCGCCCAAATGCTCCACATCGACCAACAACGGTTGAACCCGTTTGCCCGTCTTCAACTCGTAGTCAGCCGCTTTCACGGAACGCACGAACGCATAGGGATTAAGTGGTTTCATCAGCATCCCTTCAGGCCCTTCCAGCCGAATCTGGTCGAAAGCAATCCAGGCGCCCTCCAGAATCGTCAGCGTGATCTGGTTGCCACCAGGGTGGAGCGAGCCTGCCTGAATGGGAATCTCCAGCAAGCGCTCATCCTCAGCCTTGATGTCTCCACGGATGACACGGTCGGCCCCTTTCGAAACCTCGTGATAGGAGACCGCTTCGTTGACTGAGACCTTCAGCACTGACCTCCCCCAGAACATCCCCGCCAAATCTATCGTGAGCATGGCTTGGTCTTTCTGGTCGATTTTCTCGAGGGCGAAAAGGATGTTCAGCACCTGTGTCCTGCATCCTGCAATATGGGATGAGCCAGCCCACTGGTCGTCTGGGCCAGGCAACACGTAAGGGAAGTCCGTTTTGGGGTCAGAATGTCCAACGAGGAAATACCTGTCCTCGAAGCCGAAATCCTTACTTGTGAAATCCTCGTAGTTTTTGGGAGCCAAGGCAAACTCGCGAGTGGAATTGTCGCTTTCTCCTATTTTCCAGACGATATGTTGCTTCGCATCAGTTGCGGTTGCGCAAAGCAGCATCACTGCCAAAAGAATGTCTTTCATAAGCTTTATGTATGCTCAAAAAATGTATTTGATTGGGGGAATTGCTGATTCGCCAGTAAATTCTGCTTTGCAATTACCAAATGTCTTCTGGTTCGTTGGGATTGTCATACACCTCCTTGGGGCAGTATTCCATGTAGTCCATGTAGAACTCTTTCTGCTCGCTGTCCAGAACGGATTTTATGCGCAAATAGTAGGTCTCGTTGGGGTCCATGGTCTGGCGCACGATGATGTACCGCAGGTTGCTGGTCGCTGTCCGTTCGTTGTTTGATGCCGCTCCAGTTCCTGTGACGCTGAGGACTCCCTTCATGACATTGTTGTTGCGCAACCGCTTGTCGATTTCTGCGTTATAGTCATCATCGTCAGTATCGGCCTCATATCCTGCGTTCATGCTTTCGATTGAGCGTGTCAGGTCTACGGGGATGCCTGCGACGGGCAGGTGGTTCAAGTCGGAACCGAAGTAGAACTGTTGCACGCCTCGGTCACCATTGGGCAACACGTCGTATCGCAACTCGTAGGTTCCACGTCTGGGGACGGGCGGCAGCGTGAAGGTCAGTTCGAAACGTCCTTTGGCTTTCATCTCGTCTGAGTGCATGTTGGGCCATTCATAAGCATAGGCATTGAGATAGATGAAGATGGTCTGGTCATTCATCTGCATGTTCTCGAAGTAGTTGTAGATGCTGGTGTTGGGGATGTACACATCCTGATTGACGAAGTCAGAGGATTGCTTCAGTCGTATCTCGTTATTCATGGCTTCTGGAAAGAGGGACATGCCATCGAATCGAAGACGCTGCTTGGCGAGGTTGTCGCGCACATCGTCGTTGTAGGAGAGAGGCGCATCGATAGGATAGATGCAGCAGTTGATGATGTCAGTCAGGACGGCCTGTTTCGATTCCCGATTGACACGACACCCCACTTTATCAGGATCGCAGGAGATTTCTTGGTAGGTTCCCCTGCGTCCGTTGTCGAGATTGGGAAAACGGTTCAAATAAACACCTTCTGAGGCTTTGCTCTCATAGATCTTCAGCAGTCGACGTTTCCCCATCGTCGTGTAGATTTCATACATGGGAATGCCCAGGGTGGTATTGGTCCTGTAGTTGTAGCCCGACTCGTTTACGTGGAAGACCAATCTATCAGCTGATGTGCGGAAAGGCAGAATGTGATAGGTGACCCACTGGTAGAGCAGGTTCTCTTCGCTCTCATAGTCGGTGCCAGTGGTGAATTGGTCGTCGTCAGAGTACTGGTGATTGTCCAGAATCCATTGGACGAGTTTGGGCAGCAGGGTCGTGGAGGGTTCTTGCGGATCAATGCCCTGAGTGAGCCAGAAGTCATCAGTTTCAGCAAAGATGGTGAATCCGTAGAGGCGATGCTTGGGTGAGTAGTTCTTTTCCGAGGTGTTGTGCCAGTCGATGTATAGGAATACGTATTCAGGAATCTCCCCTCTGAGGTAGCGTTCCTCATATACCTCGTCTCGTATTTTGGACAGAGTGTCCATCAGTCCACAGGCCTGAATGGCTTTCGAAATGAGCAGGTAGCCAGGCTTGTTGCGGTCGATGACGTCTTGGATGTAACCGGCTGCGGTGATGTCGTCAGGAGCTATGACACGGTTCACCTGGTGTATGACGCCATTGGTGACCACGATGTCGCGCTGCTTTTTGTCCAAAGGGTATTTTCCGTTCATCAGGATGGAGTCAACGCCCAGATAATGGACAGACAGTTTCCTGTTGTTCATGTTGCTCAAGGGAATCTCGGCCTTGTCGGTAGTGGGGAAATCCCAAGTCATGAAACATTCGTCCATGTCGCCTGAGTCAATGATGCTGTTCATGACCACCACGTTGCGTATGGAGTCCCGCTTTTCATCCGACGAAAAGGCATCCCACGAGGGAGCACTGAGCAGGTCAGGATCCTTCAGGTGCAGTTCAGTCAGGAAGGAGTCGATGGCCTCGTTCGTGGGGGCAAATACGGTGTAGTGCCCTCGAGCACCCAGCAGCTGCCCTACCTTGCTCTGACTGTAGCGTGAGATGGGTGTCTGCATGAGCAGGCTCACATATTGGCTGTAGTCCTCGTGCTTCTGTAAATATGATAGAGCGATGTCATGCTTGAAAACGTAGCGGGCTGAGGTGTCAATGTTCTCCTTACAGGCTGTCAGCTGGAGTATCATTCCAAGAATTATTCCCAAACTCTTTCGCATAGTTCTTACTGTTAATGTTGTGTCTTCACTCAATTCGCAATCCAAGCAAATATAATGTTGCGTCTCCTTCTTCCAATAGGAAGTACGATACAAAATTAGGCATTAATTACAAAATGACAAAAAAGTCTTAGAAAAAGTAAAGAAAAAAGGAAAAGATTTACTTGGGGAATGTATGTCAATTAGTGAACAAGAACTAAAAACTTTCATTAAAGAAGATAATCAAATGCTGAATGAAGGCATTGGCTATATCAATGAAACAAATGTTGATTCCCAAGGAATCACAACAGAAGATATTGTCAAAAAATATAATTGTGTTCCTACGGAAGAAGTCTCTGTAACCATACGAGGAATCGGTTCATTTACATATTTGTATAATGGAAGTGATGTGTTTATTCAATTCTTCACGCTCTCTTGCGTGAAATATTCTTCCAAAAGGAGTTGTTTTCTCAGATTTTATGTTTATCTTTGCCATGTCATTGATGATTTTGCTTCTCTTGAATTGCAGCACGAAGGCAAGTGAGAAAATCTGGTATGGCAAAATCCTGGGCAACTTTTTGCTGCTCAGGAACTTGTAAAAGAAAGTTGAACTAATGTGCTGCGGAATTTGGAAACAAGTGGAAAACATGAAAAAAGCAGATTGCATAAGGATGATGCTCGCCGCCGTGGCAATGGCTGTGACAGTTGCGGGCTGCATGGAAGACAACGATGGTGTGGTGTGTCCCAACAAGGTCCAGCAGGAATGGGCGGAGGCTGAGATTGGTGTGTTGCTGCATCTGGACATGCCCGTCTTCCATCCTGAGTACAACCACAGGCAGTATGGCACCCACCCGGATCCTTCGACTTTCAACCCCACGGAACTGAACACAGACCAGTGGATGGAGGCTGCCCGTAAGCTAGGAGCGAAGTATGCTGTGCTGACGGCCAAGCACGGCAGTGGGTTCACCCTGTGGCCCACAAAGACGCACGACTATAATGTGAGCCGCTGCCCCTGGAAGGAGGGCAAGGGTGACATCGTGGCAGACTTCGTGGCTTCGTGCCACAAGTACGGCATCAAGCCTGGCATCTATGCCAACATGTCCACCAACGGCTACCTGTGGGTGGATAATCCAGGAGTGATACAGCCTGGCTCGCCCATCACTCAGGAGGAATACGCCAGCATCATGGAGCGCCAGTTGACGGAACTGTGGAGCAACTATGGACCTCTCTTTGAGGTGTGGTTCGACGGAGGCATACTCAGTCCGGCTCAGGGCGGCACTGATGCGTTGGCCCTGCTCCGTAGGCTACAGCCCAATGCCATTGCCTTTCAGGGCCCCTACGGCTATGAAAACCTGATACGCTGGGTGGGCAACGAAGTGGGCACAGCACCAGACCCCTGCTGGGCTACGGCTGACAGCACCACGAACTCGGATGGCGTGCAGGTGGTAACGGGGCTCAACGGACGGCCTGACGCGCCGTTCTGGTGCCCTGGCGAGTCGGACTTCACCCTGCGCCTCCAGCAATCCTTTGGCGGCGGCTGGATGTGGCACGAGGGGCAGGACAGCATGCTCTATAGTGTAGATGAGCTGATGCGTAAGTACGAAACCAGTGTGGGGCGCAACACGAACATGCTGCTGGGTCTGGTGATTGACAACCGTGGACTGGTGCCTGATGCAGATGTCGAGAGAGCGGCCGAGTTCGGACAGGCTATAAAGCAACGCTATGGTTCTCCCACGGCCAAAACCAAGGGACGCGGAAAGCGCATAGAAATGAAGTTGAAAGAACCGCTGAGAACTGACCGGCTGGTGCTGCAGGAAGACATCGCCAAGGGTGAGCGCGTCCTGGAGTGGCACGTGGAAGCTACCACGATGGGCGGCAAAACGATAACACTCTGCCAGGGAACAAATATCGGACACAAGCGCATTGCCACCTTCGAACCCGCAGAAGTGATCTCGCTGACCCTCATCGCGGACAGCTGCAAGGCGCAACCCATCATCAAGAATATGGCAGTCTTTTCCGTAAATCCTTAAATTCTAAACTGCTATGAAACGTATCTTTCTTTTTGTGGCTATCGCAACGTGTGCTTTGATGCCATGCCGTGCCAATGACAAAGTTTCCCTGATCCGAGTGGATCCATACGAAAAGCTGCTGCCTGATACGGTATTGGACGTCCCTTATTCTGAAACGGAAGAGGTGGCAGCCGGCGAGCATGCCGTGTTCCAGTTCTCTTTGCGCGGAATGGAAGACCTTCGCAATGTACACCTTTCCTGCGACGCATTTTCCGATGGGAAAGGCCATTCCATCGATGCCGTGAGGCTGGGCTTTGTGGATTACGTCAAACTGGGGCTGCCTATGCGTGAACCGGCAAAGGACATCATCAAATCGCCCCAGGGCCTGTTTCCTGATCCGATTGTGGATGACGACCTTGCCCGTGATATTCCTGCTGAGATGACGCAACCTGTATGGGTGAGCGTTTCTGTTCCTGCCGATGCCGCTCCTGGCCTTTATTCAGCGACGATTCGGATAAAAGGAAAGGGATTCTCGAAGAAGGAGAAGGTCCGCATTAGAGTCTATCCTGTGGTATTGGAGGAGCCTTCCCTTTGGGTCACGAACTGGTTCAAGTCTGGCAAGGATGGTGCACAGCTAATGTATGGCTCTACAGTCACGATGTATTCCGACCACTATTGGGACTACATCCGCGAGGTGGCCTCCTGGATGAAAGAATGTTATCAGAACATGGTGCTGATTCCACTGACCACAGTGGATGCCAGTAAAGGTGCCGACGGCTGGACGTTCGACTTCTCGCACTTCGACCAGATGGTGGACATCTTCATGGAGAGCGGCGTGCTGAAGCGCATAGAAGGCGGACACCTTGGCGGACGCATAGGGGGATGGGACGATCCTTTTGGCGTAAGAGTGCCTGGGGTAGGCGGCCTGCTTCCCATCGAAGACCAGAGGGCGCAGGACTATCTGCGGCATTTCATCCCAGCCTTGTCCGCCCATCTGCGCAAAAAAGGATGGGACAAGATATACTATCAGCATATCGCTGACGAACCCGTCCCCACCAACTCTGCCTCCTATCTGGACATAGGCCGTTTCTTCAAGGCCCTGGCACCAGAGATCCCAACCATCGAAGCCTGCCACACCCACGACCTGGCTGAGTTCCTTGACATCTGGGTGCCTCAGCTGAACTACTACGCCGACAGCCATAGCTTCTACAGCGAACGTCAGAAGGCAGGCGATGAGGTGTGGTTCTACACCTGTGTCTTCCCTCAAGGTGAGTTTGCCAACCGCTTCATAGAGCAGCCGTTGCTGAAGACTCGCATTCTCCACTGGATGAACTACCAGTACGGTGCTACGGGCTATCTGCATTGGGGTTTCAATCAATGGAGGGGAGATGGAGACCCCTGGCATGAAACCACATACCGACAGGCTGGCGGACTTGTACTGCCTGGCGGTGACTGTTGGATAGTCTATCCCCGCAACGGACGGATTTACGGCTCCATCCGCCTGGAAGCCATGCGTGATGGTGTGGCTGACTACACTCTGCTCCAGATGCTGGCCCGCAAGAATAAGACACGGGCAGACGAACTGTGCCGCCAAGTGGTGCTTGACTGGAAAGAGTATGACATGTCCACGAGCCATTTCCGCAAGATTCGTCACGAAATTCTGGAGGCCCTCAGCGAATAGCGCGAGAGAACTATCCAATTACGAACTTTCGTATATCTGTGTGAAGAAACAAATATGATGCGAGGTGATGGCTATTTCATCCCTCTCGCCTTAAAAATACGGTCCTTTGCTTCACCAATCTTCTGGAATTTCTTCTCAGCAGCCGCTTTGATGTCATCTCCCAGAGTGGCAACACGGTCGGGATGGTTCTCGAGGGCCATCTTCTTGTAGGCACGCCGTACTTCATCGTCTGTGGCATCGGGAGAAATACCCAACACTTGGTAGGCTTCCTCGAGGGTGGAACCACCCAAACCCATCATCTGTTCAGCCGTACCTCCCTCCAGTCCCATCTGGATGCAGATCTGTTGGAGTGCATTGCGTTCCTCTGTGGCGATGGAGCCGTCGGCCTTTGCTATCTCGCACAGGAAGGCGATGAGCTGGATGCGCTGCTCAGCCGGCATCACGACACGCAGCTGTTGGCAGATGGCTCTCATCTGGGCATTCCATCGTTCGGCTCCCATTTGTTTCTTCTCCTCGAAGAGTCGCAGGAGAATCTCTTGCCCCTCAGATTCTGCTTGCGAGGAGAAGTTGGTGCGCAGGAAACGACGCACGAACTCCATCTCGGAATGCATGATCTTGCCGTCTGCATGAATGATGTGGGCAGAGAGTACCATCAGCGAGAAGAGGAACCCGTTGCGCTCGCCCTGAGACTGATATGTGCGCTCTTCCTCAACGGTAAAACTTTGGGCCCGCTCCGTCATGCTGTCGAAGAGAGCACCCAGCGCGAAGCCTGCCAATGCGCCCAAGGGACCTCCATGCAGGAGTCCCAAGAAACCTCCTATCCATTTACCTAATGCCATATAGCTTTATCTGTTTGCTTGGTAGAGAGAAAAGGGCTGGCACCTCTGGGAAGTAGGCCAGCCCCTTGAAACCTTAGTCTATATTATACAGGGATTCTGCTTACTTGAGAATCTTCTTGCCACCTACGATATAAAGCCCCTTTGTCATACGACTGACGCGACGGCCTGTCATATCATAGATTTCCTGGGCCTTCTGTTCTGCATTGATGCCCTTCACGGCTGTGTCAGTACCAACACTGGTAGTAATGATATTCACATACGTAGTACCCTTGCTGGTGGTGACGTAAACAGCATAGCCGTAAACGGTCACCTCGCCTTCAGTCAGCTTAGCCTTGATTTCATCGGTAGGATAAACGAGGGAGCCTACAGCAGTCTTCCCGT
>JAEEGI010014684.1_pt1 | contig 16435 bp, 13 predicted proteins | sample 8958751 | NCBI WGS metagenome assembly JAEEGI01 (sample SAMN16246545, study PRJNA631951) | gut metagenome | biome: gut microbiome; feature: rumen; material: KS-attached | host: Bos | place: Iran: Karaj | collected 2018-10
GCGAAGACTGCCATAAGAGGCATTAAAATATATTTTTTCATATTTAAATGAGTCAATTTAATGTTGTTAATGTTATTACACCGGTTGTGGATTAGTAACCCAGACGCTCAAGGGTAGCAACTGCATCGGGAACGATGACGTTAGCCTGTGAGTTGTCATACTTCTGTCCAGCGTGGAAGGGGTTGGGCAGTTGGGCGTTGCCGCGGAAACCGTTCTCAATCATGTAGCGCAGCGACATCTCGGTGCGGTTGGTGAAGAAACCGTCCATGTAAACGGGCACACTGTGGGGATAGCTGGCGGTGCAGTAGGGAGTAGCGGGAATCTCCAGACGGAGCAGGTCGTCAAACTCGGTCTCCCACTCGTAGTTGTAGTAACCCATGTACTTGCACATCTGTGCCCAGCTGTCGAAGCTGTAGGGGTGGTTAATCATACCGGCACGGCGAATCATATAGGCCTGCCAGGGTGCATTCATCTCGGGATAGTTGTTGGGAGCGCCACTGATGGCGGGACCGATGATGTGGGCGCCATTGTCCTGAGCCCACTTGATGAAGGCTGCATAGCCAGTGGGGGTGTCATAGGCGATATCGGTAGCATAAGCGGGCTCGCTGATCCACAGCAGATAGCACATGGGAATGCGACCCTTGAAGACGTCGTTAGCACGACGCAATGCGTCAAACGAGAAGGTCTGCAGGATGACGCGACCGCGGGTGTTACCCACGTTCACCTTACCGTTCTTGTAGAAGGGCTGTTCACCGGGATCTTTGGTGATGATGTTCCAGCCCTGCTCGGCCAGCACGTCATACACACGCTGCTCCATGTTGCCAGGGTTCAGCCAGCTCTCCTTGAACTCGACATAGATGCCGGGACGGTTGCCGGTGTCCTCAGGGTCAGCTTCGTAGGCGTTAGCGAAGTCGTACTCGATGAAGTCCATGTACTTGGGGTTGTACTGGCCTTTTTCCTTGATTTTGTTGTAAATCTGCTCCAGCGTCATGCCCTTGTATTCGTCCTTAATCTTGTAGGTGAGCACGCGGCGACCCTCGGCGTCACGAATCAAGCGCTTGCCCTGTGCATAGGCAATCTGGTCTTGGATGGCGCTGATGTACAGACCATTGCTGTAAACAATCTTGCCATTCTCAAAGCGGCCGTTCTCGGTAGCCTTGAAGGTCGGACGAGCCTGCTCCAGAGAACTTTCGTTGAACCAGCTACCGGCATCAAGCATGAGCAGCTCGGCATAATAATAGGACAACGTGTAGAAGGGACGGAAAGCAGCCATGTCACGGCCGTACTGTGCCTCAGCATCTGCACGTGAGAAGCCCAAGCTCATGTAGAATTCAACACGGCTGGCGGGAACATTCTCGCTGAACACGTTCTCGATGTTGGTGGTGCGCTTCAGGTTCTCATCGTGGTTGGCGAGCACGATACCGTCCTTGGTGCACTGCACGTCGCTCTCGAGGTAGTCGGCACCCATCTCACGGGCCCAACGCCACGATGCCTCGGTCTCCTCGGGAGCCCAGAAGGTGGAACCGCGGTGGGCGATGACTGCATACAGGGGTACATAGTCGCGCACCTTGGCAAGATTGTCGTTCAGCACTTGAACTTCGACGCGCTTGGCGTCGCGCTTCTCATTGGTGAACTGCTGTTCTTCCTCACATGAGGTGAAGGCTGCGAGCACAACGGCGCTCAACAAACCTACTCTAACGAGATTCTTAAACATAAGTCGTTTGGTTTTTAATGAATAAAATATTGTGATAATAATTGATTATTTCTTCTCTTCGATGTGTTCGCCCTTGCGGTCGGCAACGAGGTACTGCTCCTCCTTGTAGGTCAGGGCCATGAAGAAGATGGCACCCACGCAGCCCACAATCAGCAGCACGAACGGCATGTCCCAGCCGCCGGTGGCTTCGGCAACGTAGCCCAGTACCGAGTTGGCCAGAATGGCCGTACCCAGCACGTAGCCCATGAAGCCCGTCAGACCGGCAGCGGTGCCGGCAGCGTTCTTGGGTGCCAGGTCAAGCGCCTGCACGCCGATGAGCATCACAGGACCGTAAATCAGGAAGCCGATGGCAATCAGGCAGCCGATGACAACGCTCAGGTTGGTCATGTTCTGCCAGTAGATGACGATGGCAATGATGATGAGCGCCATAAAGATCATCGTGGGCAGCGCACGGCGGCCGTTGAAGACCTTGTCGCTCAGCCAGCCGCAGAAGATGGTGCCGGGGATGGCGGCGATCTCATAGGCAAAATAAGCCCAACCGGCGTTCTTGATGTCCACGCCCTGCTCGCTCAGGATGGTAGGAGCCCAGTCCAGACAGCCGTAGCGTACCATATAGATAAACGAGTTGGCCAGTGCGATGTACCACAGGAACTTGTTCGAGAGCACGGTGCGGAAAATCTCCTTCACGCTCAGCGACTGCTCGCTCTTCTTCTCGTCGTAGTTCTTGGAGGCGCTTCCGCTCCACTTCTCGATCGAGGGCAGACCACACGACTGGGGGGTGTCACGGATGAGCACATAGGCGATAATGGCAATCAGGATAGCCACAGCAGCGGGGAAGGCATAGGTGCCGATGAGGAAGTACATCTTCTGGTCGGTGCCGTAGAACCAGGAGCCGAACCATATCGCGCCATAGGCAGCCATAGGGCCGACCAGTGCACCACCCACGTTGTGGGCGCAGTTCCACACGCTCATCCACGTGCCACGTTCCTTGATAGAGAACCAGCGCGTCATCACGCGGCCGCACGGGGGCCAGCCCATGCCCTGGAACCAACCCACGAGGAAGTTGAAGGCTCCCATCAGGAAGACGGCGAGACCTCTACGTTCGGGGTGACCGATGGGGTCGAGCAGGGTGATGGGAACCATCATGAACAACATGGCGATGGCCGACAGAATCAGTCCCAGCGGCAAGAAGCGGCGCGCATTGCTGCGGTCGCTGATACTGGCCATGACAAACTTGGAGAAGCCGTAAGCTACGGCGTTCATCGCCAGGGCGGTACCCAGCATACCCTTGGTAAACCCGAAAGGCTCGAGCATGGGAATCGCCATGGAGAAGTTCTTTCTCACCAGGTAGAAACCGGCATAGCCGATGAAGATGCCGATAAAGACTTGCCAACGCAGTCTCTTGTACTTGGCATCGGCCTCGGGGCCAGTCTGTTCCGGCTTATAGGCCGGAGGAGCTAAAAAACTTGCCATAATTTCTTTAGGTTTTTAGTTGTAAGTTGTTAGTTTTAAGTTATATATGTATTGTTTATCTGATTCCGTTGGCTTGGCGGGTGGCCTCGACGTCAAGGGCATCGGCGAGGATGCTGATGGGGTTCTCGACGGGCAGGCCGGTGGACATCTCGATCTGCCACTTGCAGGTCTCGCAGTCGGTGGCGACGGCCTCGACCTGCGCCTGCTCGATGCTCTTGAACAGGGTGGAGCCGATGGCCTGGGAGCGCTCGTAGTTCTCTTTCTTAAATCCATACGTGCCCGAGATGCCGCAGCATTCCTGCTCCAGTTCTATGAGATCTAGACCGGGAATCATGCGCAGCAGCTCGATGCTGAACAGCTGCCAGCCCATGCGCTGCATGTGGCAGGCGATGTGATAGGCCACTCGACGCTTATAGTCTTGCTTGAAGATGAGTTTGATTCTTCCCTCATCCACAAGGTTGTAGATAAATCGTGTTGCTAGCGTGATGTTGTCCCTGACATCGCTGTTGTCGATGTCGAGCATTGAGGGATACTCGTCGCGCATGTTGAACGTGCAGCTCGAGCTCGTGGTGAGCACCATGTGGTGGTCGCGGTTCACGGCGGTGCGGATGCTGGCGATGTTGGTTCTGGCCTGACGCTTGGCTTGCTTATACAGGCCGTTGGCGATCAGGGCCACGCCACAGCACTGCTCCTTGTCAAGCAGGTGGACGCCGTAGCCCATGGCATTGAGCAGTTTGACCAAGTCTTGGCCCAACTTGGGAAAATTGTAGTTGACGTAGCAGCCGTGGAAGTAGCTCACGTGGTTGGAGTAGGCATCCTGGCTCTGGGCGGCATGGCGCTTGAACCAGGTGGTGAACTTCTGGCGGCTATAGGCGGGGAAAGTGCGGTGCTTGTCGATGGCCATCATGCTGTGCATCACCATCTTAACGGGCGAGAGGCCCAGCGTGGCATTGGCGACGGGAGCAACCAGGTTGGCCATGGTGCCCAGCAGGTCGGTGTTGGCGAGCATGGTGTCGCGCAGCGAGGCGCGGTGCCCCTCGGTGGCGCGCATGCGGGCGTGTTGTATGATGTCGGCAATGTGAACGCCGCTGGGGCAAGCCACCTCGCATCGCTTGCAGTTGAGGCACAGTTTCAATGCCTTGTCAAAATAGGCGGGGTTCTTCAAGCGGTAGCGCTCACCGTCGGGCCCGGCCTGCTTGGGGCCGGGATAGTCGGTGGTTACGGCAGCGACCGGACAGGCGGTGGTGCAGATGCTGCACTTGGTGCACTGCTCAAAGTTGTTCTCGCTGAGGTTGCAGAGTTGCATTCGTTCAGCCATAATAACCCATTAAAAAATCATCAATCAAATCGTTATCTATCTATATCTTAACCATTGGTTGAAGTAAAAAACTCCTGAACCCGCAAGGTTGTGCGTCTATTTTTTCGCGATGATGAGGTCGTTGACCGCCAGTGCCGTCAGCAGCGACACGCCGGTCCCGTCGCCCATCTTCACGGCGTCGTGTCCGCTCAGGACCGAGCCGATGGCGTACAGGTTGTTGATTGTCTTGCCCTGCTTGCGGCAGCGGAACTGCTCGTCGGTGGCCACGCCGTAGCGCATGTAGGCCTGCGGCTCCAGCACGCCGAATCGGGTCCACTGCTCGCGGTCGGCATCGGCATCCACGTCGAGGTCGAGCACGGGCTCATAGATGCGCTCGTAGTCGGCCCTCAGTCCGCGGCTGATGAACGAGCCCGTGGCGAGCACGAAGTTGTCGGCGCGCAGGGGCATGTCGTTCAGTTTGGCGGTGGTGATGCTGGTCAGCTGGTCGCCCTCGATGGTGCCGCTCACGGCCGAGTCGCCCATCAGGTAGGTGCCGCCCAGCATCCTGAAGTAGTGGCGCAGCTGCGTCTGGATCCTCATGCCGACCACTGCAGGGGGCAGGGTAGCAATCAGGCGCAGGGGCTTGTTGACCTTTGACTGCAGCGACTGGAAGTCGGAGTCGTCGCTCTGGCCGAACACGCTGGGCAGCAGCACCATATCGGCGTCGCCGGCGAGGCTGTTGATCTGGTCGGCAATGCGCTGCAGCGCGCTGTGGCTCACCAGGCGCTTAGCCAGGTTGGTGGCGCGCATCTCGCTGGGGCTGCGGCGCAGGGCGCTGATGTCGTCGGTGGTGAACTCGATGGCCTTGACCTCAAAGCCCAGGTTGCGCAGGCCCATGGCCATCATCGAGTTGGGTTGGTCAAAGTAGCCGCGTATGCACATCAGTGCCAGAAGCTTGGCGGGCAGGTTGCTGAGGTCGTCGATGCGCAGGTGGTCGTTCAGCGTGAGCCATGCGGGCTTGGCGACACCCATCGGGGTGATGCGCCAGTGGTTGGCATTGGCCGTGCCCGTCATGTTAACGCCCGAGTCGTTGAACAGCAGCTTCACGCGCTCGCTCAGGACGGCGATGCGCTCAGCGCCGATTTTGCTGTAGGGGTGGCTCTGGGGCAGGGTAGCGATGGCCTCCAGAGGCGAGGTGACGGCTTTACCGTCGACGTAGCCCAGCATCTCCATCGAGCCGCCGTTGAACAGCAGGGTGCTTTGTCCGCTGGCCACGATAGCCACGCGTTTGCCGCGCTTGGCCAGTGCGATGCCGCAGGCCAGGGCGCTCAGGCCGCCTCCCATGATAACGGTGTCCATTCTCATTGCACGTCCTCCTTTCCTTGCATGTTAACAGCCATATCCAGTCCGCACAGGCCCTCGTAGATGGCCGAAGTCAGCTGTGCCTCGCGCAGGGTGTCTCCCCAAGCGACAGGCCTCACGCCCTTCCAGCGCTCGTCGAGGAAAGCGGCCAGGTCTTCCTGGGCTCCCTTCACGTCGTGCCTGAACTCGCCCATGAGCGATGCGGCCCGGCAGGAACAGAGCTTGCCCTGGCAGGTGCCCATGCCCACGCGGGTGCGGCGGCGCAGGTTCACCAGGTTGTGGACGTGCAGCTGGTGCACGGCATATTTGATTTCGCCCACGGTGACGCCTTCACATTCACACACCAGGGCGTTGTCGATGTCGTTGTCCTTCTCGATGCGGGCCGCGAGCGAGCCGTGGCGGCCGATGGCAGCGCGCTGGCCGAAGGAGTAGCGCTTCGTCAGGTCATCCTGGCTGGGGGCGCCTTCCTCCGAACCGGGCAGCGGCTGGCTGGCGGTGACGCAGGGTGCGGTGTTACCCAATTTGGCACACACAGCATTGGTGGCGATTTCGCCCATCAGGCGGTAGGTCATCATCTTGCCGCCCGTGATGGTGATGAAGCCCTCCAGGCCGTCGCGCTGGGCGTGGTCCAGACAGACGATGCCGCGGCTGATGCTGCGGCCGCTGGGGTCGTCGTCGCTGGCCACCAGGGGGCGCACACCGGCATAGGCGCGGATGATGCGTGTCGTTGCCAGCGATGGAGCGATTTTCACACCCTCCTTGAGCAGCACGTCGACCTCCTCGCGTGTCACGCGCATGTCATCGACGGTCTCGATGGGGATGCGGTCGCTGGTGGTGCCGATGACGCACACGGTGTCGTCGGGCACCAGGATGTCGGCGTTGGCGGGCTTGCGGCAGCGGTTGATGACCATGTTGTTGACACGGTGGCCGAAGATGAGCAACGCCCCGCGTGCGGGGAACATCGAGATGTTCACTCCCGCCAGCTGGGCGATGCGCTGGCCCCAGATGCCGGCGGCGTTGACCACCACATGGCCACGCACCTCGACATGGCTGCCGTTGAGCTTGTTGAACAGTTTCACGCCTTCGACACGGCCCTGGTTGATGACCATGCCCTCCACCTCGTGGTAGTTGAGCGTGTCGGCACCATGCAGGCGGGCGTCAAGCAGATTGGCCACGGTGAGGCGGAACGGGTCGATGGCTGCATCGGGAACCCTGACGGCGCCGATGAGGGCGGGGTTCACTGCCGGCTCGATGGCGCGGGCCTCATCGGGGTCGATGATGTCGGCGCGGATGCCGGCGCGCTCGCACGCGTCCACAAAGGTGCGCTGGTACTGCAGGTCGTCCTCGGGCAGGGTGATGAACAGTCCGTCGGTCTCCTCCACGCAGTGCCGCGCGATGCGGCGCAGGATCATGTTCTCGCTGATGCATTCACTGGCGCTCTCACCATCGGTCACGGCATAGCGCGCGCCGCTGTGCATCAGGCCGTGGTTGCGGCCCGTGGCGCCCGTGCTGTAGTCGTTGCGCTCAACGAGCAGCACCTTCAACCCACGCAGGGCGCAATCCCTCGCGGTGCCGGCACCCGTGGCGCCGCCGCCGATGATGATCACGTCATATTCCTTATTATAAATGTCTTCAGTTACCATAAACTCGGTTTTTAGGGTAGCAAGACTAATCGCTTGTATTTGTTTCGGTGCAAAGTTACAAAACGTTTTTTAATTGACAAAATAATTTCGTATTTATTTTTGATACTATAGGGCGTTGTATTGTTTATAATATTGATTTTCAATGGTTTGTTTTGCGTTTGGTTTTTGATTTCTACTGAAAATGGTGCTTTCGTTTATGGTTTCAATATATTTCGTTTTGCTAATTAACGAAGCATTATTGCTATTGTTTCGAGCCTATGCTGTGTTTCATTTTGAAGATTTTCGTAACTTTTCTTTGATTTTATTTTGGCGTTTTTGGGCTTTTGATTACTTTTGCCGCATCAAAACGAAACCATTAAACTGATTTATGGCCATGACCAAAGAAGAACGTCACGAGATGATCATGGAGGCGCTGATCAAGCACGGATCGGTCCAGGTGTCCGACCTGGTGTCGATGCTCAACGTGAGTGCGGTAACGGTGCGCAAGGATCTTACTGAACTCGAGAAGAGCGACAAGCTGTACCGCAGCCACGGCAAGGCGGTGCTGGTCAACCCTTACATCAACAACCGCCCGGTGAACGAGAAGGAAAAACACGCTGCCGACGAGAAACATGCCATCGGCAGGGAGGCTGCGCGGCTCATCACGCGCAACGACAGCATCGTCATCGCCTCGGGGACGACGGTTCACGCCCTGGCGCGCAACATCCAGCCCATCCACAAGCTCACGGTTGTGTCGGCATCGCTGGCGGTGAGCAACATCCTGTCGCAGCACGACAACATCGACATCATCCAGCTGGGCGGACTCATGCGCCACAGCAGCCTGTCGGTAGTGGGGGAGTATGCCGCGCGTTTCCTGGCGCAGTGCTCTTTCAGCAAACTGTATCTGGGGGTTGACGGCATCGATTTGGACTATGGCATCACCACGACCGAGATACGCGAAGCGGCGCTGAACAACAAGATGATGGACGCTGCCGAGAAGACCATTGTACTGGCCGACAGCAGCAAATTCGGTCGGCGGGGTTTTGCCAAGATTGCCGACATGGATGCCATCGACATCATCATCACCGATGCCGGTGTTTCGCCCAAGATCGTCAAGAAGCTTGAGGACATGGGCATAGAGCTCATCATCGCCGAGTGACGGCAATGCTGTAGAGCTTCTAGATATTCTAGATGATCTAGGAAAATTATTTGGAATTGATTTTTTGGGCAAACGGGGCGTTGCTCCACACGACGAGGGCACCGGTGACGGTGTCGGCGGCGATGGTCATTACCCCGAGGTCGCTGCGGCGCTCCATCATGGCGCGTGTGGTGCTGTCGCCCATCACCATGCAGGCGGTGGCCCATGCGTCGGCGCTCATGCAGTCGCCGGCGATGACGGTCACGCTCAGCAGCGTGCCGGCACGGCTGTCGCCCGTGTGCGGGTCAATAATGTGTGACACTTTGTTTCCGCCCTCCATGCGCCACTTGCGGTAGTTGCCGCTGGTGGCCACGGCACCGCTGTCCAGGGCGAGCGTCATTGCGCTCTCGTGGCTCACGCCGTCCTGCTCATCGGTGGGCATGTCGACCGATACCTGCCAGGCCGTGCCGCGCTTGTTGACACCGCTGGCCATCACCTCACCGCCGATCTCGACGAGCCAGTTGCGTGCGCCGTTTCGCTCCAGCATGCGGCCTATCTCGTCACAGGCCATCCCCTTGGCGATGGAGCTGAAGTCGAGCATCACGCGCGGGTCCTGCTTGCTCAGCGAGTCGCCGTGCAGCGCGACCTTGTCCAGGCCCACAAACGCCAGGATGCTGTCGAGTTGTGCGCGCGTGGGCATCTGGCCGCTCTTGTAGCCGAAACCCCATGCGTTGACCAGCGGCATCACCGTCGGGTCATAGGCTCCGCCGCTCTCGCGGTGAATCTGCACCGATGCCTCCAGCAGACGCTTGATGTAGGCATCGACCAGACGTGTCTTGTTCTCGTTGAGGGCGGTGATGAGCGAGGCCTTGTTATAGGGCGATACGCTGATGTCGATGTTGCCCAGGATGAGCTGGATGCTGTCGCTCAGGTCCTGGGAGGCCTCGTAGGTGATGTGGTAGTCGGTGGTCCACACCACACCCTCGCTGGTGTAGAAACGCTTGCGGTCCCGCGAGCAGTACAGCATCGCGATGGCCACTGCGAGTGCCACGATAATCGCTACGTATCGTCTCATGATCAGTTTTTATTTAGTTTTAAGTTTTTAGTTGTAAGTTGTAAGTATGATTACTTACGCCAGGCGATACAAATCTTACTTAAAACTTAGCTTACTTCAAGAACCACGTCACGTTGAAGTACCACGTGCGGTTCTTGGCCACGTTCTCGTCGAGAAGCTTGGTGTGGAACGACTGGCCAACCGAGAAGTTGTAGCCGGCTTTGAGCTGCACGCGCTGCCTGATTTCGCAGCCCAGTCCCATGTCCAGATACACGTTCACGGGAGGGTAGCTGTTGAGGTTGCGGTGGGTGCTGTAGGGGAGGAACGAGAACATCGGGCCGAAATACACGAGCGGCATCAGGTTTTCCTCGAAGCCGTTCAGGCGGCGGTACTTGAACTTGAGGTGCAGCGGCACGTCGATGTAGTGCATGGCCACGGTCTCGTTCTCGGCGCCCAGCGATGCCCATGCCTCACGGCCACCATAGTTCACCTTGCCCTGCCTGAGGGAGTACAGCAGCGCGCCCTCGACACCGAAGCCGATGCCGCTGAAGTTCATCTCCCCGGTGAGGCCCACCTGGGGACCCCACATGGTCTTGGTCTGCAGGATATCGTTCTGCTTGAAGTGTACGTTGTTGATGTTGGCGCCGGCGGTGATGCCCCAGCGCGAGGTGGTCTGTGCCAGCGCGGTGCTGGCGGTGAGCAGCAGGGCTGCCAGGAGTAGGGTTGTCTTCTTCATTGATATGTTGTTGGTTGATTGGTTGCTGATAGGGTTAGAACAGGTAGGCGGCGCTGATGGTCCAGCAGCGGTCCTTGCCCGACACCTGCTTGCCTGTGTACTCGCTGTTGATATAGCTCATGGCCTTGGAGATGCCGATGCTGTAGCTGGCGGTCAGGCGCAAATGGTTGAACAGGTCGACACCGCCACCCACGTCCCACGACAGGAACGTCCTGGAATTCTTGTAGTTTTTCGGGGCGTTCTCGCTGAACAGAATCGAGAAACTGGGTCCGGTGAACGCGATGGGGGCGAACACGTGCGACATGCCGGGGATGGTCAGACGGTAGCGTGCGTACACAGGGATGTCGATATAGTGACGCTTGTACACCAGCTCGTTGTCGGTCAAGCGGTTCTTGCGATGGGTGTACATGGCCGAAGCCTCAAAGCCGAGCCCGATGACGGGGATGTTCAAGTCCAGTACCAGGCCACCGCAGTAGCCGGCGCGATTGTCGCTGGAGACGAGTTCGCGGTCAAAACTCAGCTTTCCCACACTGATGCCGCCGCGAATGCCGATTCGGGCCTGAGCCGACACACACAGCGCAATCGTAGCCATAAGAATGCTGACGATGATCTTCTTATTCATAGTCTAAAAATCGTTTTTTGTCGTTTCAAACCCCAAAACTACATATTATTTTCCAAACTGCACCCAGTTTTAAGGGTTTTTGTGATTTTCACCCCCGTTTATACCCCTTGTATTAGAAGACAAGAAAGACAAGAAGTACAATTATTTATAAAAAACTATACCAATATAAACCTTAACGCGAGGCAAGAGCGCGGATGCCAAAAAATAATCTTGTCTTTTTTGTCTTTCTTGTCTTCAAATCCAAAAACCTTTTGTTTGAAAAACTTGAGGCAAAAGGGCACAAAAAAATCCAGCACTTGTGGTGCTGGACCTTCGTTGGTGGGCAGTGAGGGATTCGAACCCCCGACCCTCTGCTTGTAAGGCAGATGCTCTGAACCAACTGCGCTAACTGCCCGTGTTGTTGTCAAAAGCGATGCAAAGGTACTGCTATTTTTTGAACTACCAAAAAAAATCGCACTTTTTTTTCAAAAAAAGATACTTTTTTCCAAAAAACGCGATTTTTCGGCCCCCTGATGCCTCATTTTAGCCCAAAAAACACTAATTTCGTCCCCGTACAACAATTTATTTCAACTTATCACTAATTCTTATTTAATAATGAATACGAGCTACATTTTTCTTGCCGACGGCTTTGAGGAGGTCGAGGTTCTGACGTGTGTTGACGTGATGCGCCGTGCTGGCATGGCAGTGACGACGGTGTCGATTAACCCCGAGCTGGAGGTGACCGGTGCCCATGGCGTGACAGTGGTGGCCGACACCCTGTACGAGGACAATGACTACACCGATGCCGAGTGGCTGGTGCTGCCCGGTGGCGTGCCCGGAGCCCCCAACCTGGCTGCCCACGAACTGCTGTGCGACGCCCTGCGCGCCCACAATGCCCGTGGCGGCAAGGTCGCTGCCATCTGCGCCTCGCCTGCTGTCGTGCTGGCACCGTTGGCCATCATCCGTGGCCGTCAGGCCGTGTGCTATCCTGGCATGGAGGCCATGTCAAGCAGTGTGAATTGGGGTGATGCACCCGTGGCTGTCGATGACAACGTGGTGACCGGCAATGGTCCCGCCGCTGCTACTCTCTTTGCCCTGACGATTGTTGCCCAGAGCCTGGGCCATGACAAGGCCTCCGAGGTGGCCTCAGGCATGCTGTTTGCCTTCTGATACGACCTCTGTTGTGACGATGTCGATTTGCCATCAGAATGGGGGCATTGGGCCTGACTTTGTCGGCAAAGGAGTCTTTTTTTTAATAAAAAGATTCAAAAAATTGTGCAATTAAAAAACAATGCTTAAATTTGTGGCATCTTTAGTGCGGTATGCCGTATGGGCCATCGGCACGGCTAAGGAAACCCTAAACATGTGAAACTAATTTTTAATTACTATTATTACTAACCAATTTAATTTTTATCATTTATTTTATGAAGAAATTTTTAGCACTTCTGTTTGTGTGCGCCGGCCTTACCGCTATGGCTGCACCTCATGTGAACAAGGCTGATCTCAACCAGGCCAACAAGGGCCAGATGGTGATGAAGGCTAACAGCATGTCCAACCAGCTCACCGCTGGTGTATCCAAGAGCTTCATGGCAGCTGCCAAGAAGGATGTTCAGCGTCACAGCGCTCAGAACCTGGTGACCAAGCGTGCTCCCCAGCGTCTGACTGCCGACGAGATCATCAACATGCCCTATGTTTGCTTCTTGTATGCATGCACCTATAATGACAATAACGAGTTGGTAGAGCAGGATCCCTACTATGCTGGCTCTGGTGCTTTCTGGTATCCCGACACCAGCGATGGTCTGAACTTCGCAGGTTTCTACTGGGATGAGGAAGGCAGCACCTACTACCTGCCTATTGATGTTAACTTCGAGACCGGTGATGTAGCCCTGTCTTGGGGTCTGCTGCTCGTCGACGACACCACTTCGACCAATCCTGGTGCCCGCAACCGCACCGATACCATCCGCTGGCATGCTATCCTCTCTGAGGACTACTACCTGAACCAGCAGCAGAACAACTGCTTGGGCCACATGTATGAGGACGGTTCGATTATCTTCGAAGACAACTACGTTTACTACCGCGAGATGACTCTCGAGGAATACAAGAACGGCTCAAAGATCAGCTCCACCACTACCAGTGAGAATACCGTATTCGTTGGTACTGAGATTCTCGCTGCTAACGGTAACCTGACCTTCACCAGGGAGTATGACGGCAAAGCCAGCAATTCTTATGTTTACATGTTCCAGAACGAGGCCGCTGACAGCCTGTACATTGGTAACATGTATAACTATGGTATGCCCAACGTTGCTATGACCATCAGCGCTGATGCTAAGATGAACTACAACTGCGTCGCTGAGGTAAGTGAGGAAGGCACGACCTATCTGGACAACCCCGTTTGGGACCTTCCTGATGATCAGATCCAGGGTGGCCTTGGCTATGCCTACGGCTTTGGTGAGCTCACCTACAATGCCGAAGGTCAGATTGAGGATATCATCTGGGGCTTCCAGGGTGATGTTACTAAGCAGGAGATCACTTGGCCCTATGCTGGCGCCAGCAACGGCTACCACATCTACTACGGCTTCAACAACAACGTGCTGACTTGGCTCAACGGAGGCGAGTTCAGACTGCCCGAAGGCGGTCCCGTTTACACCCCCGGTGATGTTGACAATGACGGTGAGGTTGCTATCGCTGACGTTGCCGTTCTGATCGACGCTCTGCTGTCGGGTGAGCTGGATGACACCGATACCTTCAACTCGCTGGCTGCTGACTTCGACGGTGACGGTGAGATCGCTATCGCTGACGTTGCCGGTCTGGTCGACTACCTGCTGACCGCTGAGTAATCCTTCATGATGCGTTGAGATATCATCACCGATATCTCGCACACAAGCAACTGACTAGAGGTGCAGGAACCCACATCGGGCTCCTGCACTTTTTTATGGGTACGACGGGCATTGCCGTCGACATCCTATCCGCAATGTAGAGACGCAAAATTTTGCGTCTCCAGTCGTTAGGCATTACAAGCAACCTCTTGTGGCTGTGTCATAATTGCAACACCAGCAAAGGAATCCGTGCTTCGCATGAAGAAATTAAACAAACCAATTTTTTAGTTTAATTTTGGGAACGATATAGCAGTTGGCCCAAAACCCTGCGGGGCTAATGCGAACCTTTAGCTCGGCGAAGCCAATTTATCAAATTTTATACGAATAGATTTTTATTTTTTCGTGAAATTAGTCTCATTAGCGAAATTCGCATTAAAAAAGGCAATGATATAGTTGTTTGCGGTTTTTGCGGTCTTTACGGTGTGCACGCGTTGATCGTGTTCACACGCATGCACCGTAGAAACCGCAAAAAACGCAAAATCTTACTACACCACCTTGAGGTGGTAGAAGATTAATAATTTTGTGTTAGAACTTGCGTTAACACAAGTATTACGTTTTTTACGATTTATAAATTTATATATATATTATAATATATATATTTATATAACGCAAAAACCGTAAAGTGCTGAGAGCATGGCTGCTGTGCATGATGACGTGAGGAGAATAAATCACTTCGTTTCACAACCCTCGGTGCCATAATCCTCGTAGAGGCTTTCGCAAGGTCTCTCTCATATCAACTGGTTTTAGGTCAACAGCAGTCTCATTGCCGTTTTACTGTGGAAATCAATATCCGGGAATGGCGATTTTAATTGGTTTTAAAGATTTTATACAATTTTATTTCGTCTTGTTTGCACTTATTTTTATAACTTTGCGGTTTGGAATACCGGCTTGTGCCGCAAGAGTAGGCTGCGATGCTTGCGGCCGTGTGACAATCGTTTGTTTATCAGGTTGGTATCGCCATTCTCTGACAATACTCATTTAATAGATATAATAAGGAATATGAAGAAGATTGTAGCACTATTGTGTGTTAGCGTATGCCTGACCAGCATGGCCGGCGTGTCGTCGCTTGACCGTGCCAGCGTACTGGCCGCAACGCGTGTAGTCAACCATCACGAGATGACGCCCACCGCCACTCCGGGCAAGCTCGGTGTCAGCAACAGCGACATGTTGGGAACGAGGATCTGCATGCTCCATGTGTATGACTGGAACGAACTCACCGGCGGCACGGTCGAGGTGACTGAGGCCGACCCGCTGTACAACGGCGGCTGGAACACGACGATTGTCAACGGTGCCCAGCAGGGTTACCTGACGCTCGAGGGCGGTTTCACGACCATCGGGATTTCGCAGACTGTCAAGGTGGACTATGCCGCTGGCAAAGTGACGCTTGAGGCCGGCGACGAGCCGTTTGCTGTGGTCACGGGCACCACGACCATCGAGGGCGGGGCGATTACCACGACCATCGATAGCACCACCTGCTACTACATCGTCAACGAGGACTGGCTGGTGAACTATGGCGAGCTGGCCGACGTGCAGGGCGAAATCCTGGCCGACGGCTCGATTCACATTGCCGATGGTTTTGCCATCTATGTCGAGACTACGACGGTGACCACCATCACCGGCAAGGGTAGCCAGAGCACCCAATATACCGACGTCACCCGCGAGGTGTCGCAGCTCTTCCGCGACACGTGGCTGCTGAAGCCCAACGGCAAGCATGAGTTTGTGCGCCAGAGCGACGGCGTCACCTGTGTTGTTGACGTTTACCTGACTCAGCCCAGCAAGGACATGGTCTATGTGACCAACCTTTACGGCTTTGGCGGCCCGCAGTGCTACATGCAGCTGGCTACCGACGGCACGATGACCTATCCCGAGCAGCCCCTGCGCGACATCGTCGACAGCACGGCGCCCGGTGGCGACGGCATGTGGTACAACGCCACGCTCAACGGCTCGGCACTGATTCCCGGCAATGTGGGCAACGTGACCCCGCAGGCCATCACTTGGGGACTGACCACGCCCACCGACCACAACACCACGTGGCAGGGCTGGCGCAACAACAAGCTGTATTACACCGACGGCACCCAGTTTGAGATTCCCGTGGCCTTTATCCGTGGTGACGTTGACAACGACGGTGAGGTGGCTATCTCGGACGTGTCTGTTCTGATCGACGCCCTGCTGTCTGGTAACCTCAGCGATTCAGCGTTCTTCAATGCGCTGGCTGCCGACTGTGACCAGGATGGTGAAATCGGCATCAGTGACGCCTCGGTTCTGATTGACTTCCTGCTCACTGGCGTGTGGATGTAAGCCATTCCTGACCTGAAAGGACCGCACGAGGGGACGGTTCTCATTTGCGAAGCATTTTCGCGATGAGGACCGTCCCCTCGTTTTGTCGTTGGTGTGCTCAACAGGCTGGCTGTGCTTTTTGTGCTTGCGCGGGTGGTGGGGCAGTCGCTACCTTTGCCGCGAGATGGCGCCCGATGCGTCATTTTCTTTGATTTCAACCTCTAACCTATAAACAAATATCATGAAAGAACACCAATCAATGAGAGAAACCCGGGTGATTCCCCG
>JAEEGI010014685.1_pt1 | contig 16435 bp, 12 predicted proteins | sample 8958751 | NCBI WGS metagenome assembly JAEEGI01 (sample SAMN16246545, study PRJNA631951) | gut metagenome | biome: gut microbiome; feature: rumen; material: KS-attached | host: Bos | place: Iran: Karaj | collected 2018-10
TAAAAAAAATAAAAGTTAAATTCATAAACATACTATAATTTTAAGAAAAAAAATATATTTTAATATCATTTTGAAAAAATAATTCCTTTAAAAGAAAAACTAAAAAACTAAATTGATAAAATATCTAATTAATTTTTAAATAAGTTAGCTTTTGTTTATTTTTTTGTAAATAAAATTTACTATATAAAACAAATTTCCTAAAAAAATTAATTAAAATAATTATATATAAAATAATTATCAATAAAATTTATATTATTATTAAAAAATGAATCCAGAGTTAGTACTGGTAGTAGGAGATATGTTTGTTCCTCAAAGATCTCCAGATATTCCAGAACAATTCAAATCAATTTTAATTCCTAATAAACTTCAACATGTATTATCCTTAGGAAACATAGGTTCACGTGAAAGTTATGATTGGTTGAAATCTTTATCAAATGATTTCCATTGTGTAAAAGGAGATTTTGATGAAGGAGATATGCCAGAAAAGAAATTAGTACAAATAGGAGAATTTAAAATTGGAATGGTACATGGTCATCAAGTTTTACCTTGGGGTGACTTAGAAGCATTAAGCAATGTTCAAAGAGAATTAGGTTGTGATATTTTATTATCAGGTCATACTCATGTCATTGATGTTAAATCAAAAGAAGGTAAATTCTATATTAATCCTGGTTCAATTTCTGGAAGCTTCTCTCATGTTATGCCTGATCCTACTCCTTCTTTTGTTTTAATGGTTCTTCAAGGTGAAGATGCTATTGTTTATTTGTATGTTTTAAATGATAAAAAAGAAAAGTTTGATGTTAGTAAATTGGAATTTAGTAAAAATTCAGGAGAATTTAAAAAAGTAGAAGATGAAGAAAATGAAGGAGAAGAAGAAGAGAATAAAGAAGAAAAAAAAGAAGAGGAAGGAGAAAAGAAAGAAGAAAGTGGTGGAAATACAGAAATTCAAAATGAAGAACAATCTTAAATTCATTTTAAATGTTAGGTTTAGTTTTTAAAAAGATAAAATTAAAATATTTAAATTGTAAAATTTAATTTTTTTATTTTTATTCTGTTTTTGAAGAATTTAAATGAAAAAATTATATATTTTATATTAAAAAAAGTTCATTCTTTTAGAGTTGAAAAACATATTATTTATTAATATTAATAATGATGATGATATAGGGAAAAATTATAGTGAAAATAATAAAAATTCAATCGAGAGTTATTTAATTAAAAAATGATAAAATTTTAAATAAAGTCCATCATTTTTTTGATAAATTTAAATTGCTTTAAAACATTTTTTTAAATTGACCAGTTAATCTTGTTCAATTCTTAATTTTACTTTGTTTTTATTATAAGAAACAAATTTCTTTGAATAATAGGAATTAAAATAACATAAGTGATTTTGTGTTAATAAATATTTATTAATCCAGCTTCACCAATAGAATTATTGTAATAATTTACCATCACTCCAAAAATTATTATTTATAAAATTAGAATAGATATAATTATTTTCAATTAACAGATATTTCCCTATAGAAAATGGTTTTATTTATAATACAAATAAGAATTCAAATAATTTCAATAAAAAACCATAATTTATTTCTAATTTGATTTGGTTGAATATTTTTATTTTATATTTTTACATAATATAATCTATACCTATTACTCCAAAATTGTCTAAAAGATAAGAATTTTTATTTAATAGATTTTAGAGAATAAGGATTAATTTTTAATGAAAGGATTTTTGTTGTCAAAATTAATTTAAAATACTATTTAAATTTATAAAAGTTTTTCGTTTCATCATTTAACAAATGTTTATCTTATTTTTCATTAATATCAAAAAATTGTTTCTAATTATAAATAATTTAAATGAAAAAAAGAAACAGAAATAATGATTATCTATCAGATAATTATAAAAAACTGATTTTAAAAAAATATTATTTCGTTTTTGAAAAACAAATTTTTTCCTTTAAAATACTATAATTTTTTTATATTATATAATTTTTAAAATTTTTAACGAATATCATTACATTCAAAAACAAAAAATAATACTACTTATCTTTTTTTTTCTTTTTATCAACTAATCCTTCCCCTTGTCCAATATCTCCATGTTTTCTAATATCATCATCTTTTTTAGAATATCCTTTTCCATGTTTATCTTTATCAATTTTTAAATTATCAAGTTTTAAACATAATTCATCAGTTAATCCATTTTTCTTTCTATAATCATCACCTTTCTTAAAGTATTTATCTTGCATTTCAAGTATAAATTGTTGTTGAGGTCCTAATATTGATCCAGGTCTACAAATTCTAATATAACCAATAAAAGCAGCTGCAGGAAATTTAAAATGTTTCATTGCATACATTGCAATTAATGTTCCTGTTCTTCCTAATCCTGCTTTACAATGAACTGCAACAGCTTTTTTTTCTTTTTCACAAATATTAATAAAATTATCCATTATTTCTATACTTGGAGTAGATCCATCTAAGAAATACATATCAACATGTTTAATACCATTTTTCACAAATTTTTCTTTATCATATACTGGTTTATTTAACCTTACTACTAAACCAATATTCCACTTTTTAAAAATTGGAACATAATCTTCAGGTGTATATGTTCTATAACCTTCAGAATCATATTGTGATGCAGATGGAGATGAAAATGCTAAAAATTTACCAGGTATAATCCAATTCATATCACCGTTATCAACATTAGCATATTCTTCATATTCTTTTGGTTTAAATGTTTTAGGGTCATACCAACCTAATTGAATGGCATATTCTAATCCTCTTAAGCAATCTAATATTGTACAAGGATATGTACATTCACCACATATTGCATCTCTAAATGGAGTAAATGGAGGTTTCACGTTAGTAAAAAAATCCCAAGCTTCTTCTGCTTTTTTATGTTTACATATTACTAAATATGCACCCATTAAATATGCTGCATTTGCTCTTTTTTTAAAGTCCAAACTTGTATAATGGTAAATTTTATGTTTTTTAAAATCTGGGTTTTGCATTATTTTATCTACTTCCATACAATATTTGTGAGTTTGAGCTAAATTTAAAGGACCAAAATCATCAAAAAATGCTTCATAAACTAAATTATCATCAATGCAAAAATAAAATGCTTTTGAAGTTTTACATTTTGGGGCAGTTGAATCTGATATCCAGTATAAACGCCCTTTTTCTATTTCAATTGCCTCATTTCTTGATTTTTCTGACATTTATGAGGTTTATTTTATAAGGAATAAAATATTTTTTTATTCATTAATTATTTTATAAAATTATTTTTCTTAAATTAAATGTATGAATTATTTATATTTTTTTTAATTTTAATATATTTCTTTACGTTTTTTAAAAAACTAATTATTTTAAGGTAATCTAATTATAATATCATAATATTCTAGAAAAAATAATAGCAAATTTTTATTAAGAAATAATTTAAAAAAATATTAGACTATTTTAAAGTATATAAAAACTCTTATATCTATTTAATTCAGGAAATTTATTTTGATTTTAGAATTAATGATTATAGTAGTTTTTGTAACAAAAAATTAATACGAATATTTAGATATCCAAATAGCACTTATTATGACCGAAAATGAATTATTTTTGTTCCGAATTATACTAAATTTAGCTTATATTCAATTTGTTGATTCAAACCTATTGATTTGGTAATAAAATTTATAAAAACTAAAATTTTTGATTAAATATTTTGTGAATTTTTGATTGAAAAAGTTGTTGAAAGTTAATCCAACAAATTTTAAAGATAATAAAAACTTTTAATTCAAAAAAAATATATGATAAAAGATTTTTAAAATATTATTTAATTAAAAGATATTTTTAAAATAATTCCTTATATAGTTTTTAATTAATACACATTTAAAAGATTTCTTAAGGATTATCTTCTTTTTTCTCTTCTTCTTTTTTCTCTTCTTCTTTTTTCTCTTCTTCTTTTTTCTCTTCTTTTTTCTCTTCATTTTTTGGTGGATTTTGTATAGGTTGCTCCATAATTTGGAAATTAATGTCATTAAACTTACTTTCAAGTAAAAAATTAGCAGCTAATTCTTCATTTCCTTCACAAGCTCTAAGTGCTTGAAGTGTTTCAGCATCTGAAAAGCCTCCAAGTTCCTTTAATCTTTTCATAGCTTCAGATTCTTCTTTAGTAATCATTATAGTTCCTGGAGGATGTCTCGCTTGACCTCCCATATTTCCCATACTACCCATTCCAGGGATTCCACCACTCATTCCTCCCATTCCAGGAATTCCTAATCCCATATTTTGGGAAAATTGTTGAAAAATTCTAATATCATTTTGAGTTGGTTCTCCTTGTAATAAATTTTTAAATTCTGCTTCATTTTCTTTTATTCTTTCAAACAATTCAGGATCATTATTTTGAATATTCATTAAAATACTTTGAAGTGCTTCTGGTCGATTTTGACAAAGAACTTTAATTATACTTGCAATATGACTTAAATCATTTGGATTACTTTCTCCTCCTTCATCAGGTATATTTGGTAAATTTGCAGGAATTCCATTTGTTAAAAATTCAACAGCTAATTCAATATTTCCTCTTGCTGCTTTAACTGCAGCTTCTGCTTCACTTCTAGGATAACCCATATCAGCTAAGTTATTAATTTGTTCAGTATAATCTTTTTCTGCAGGCTTTGGTTTTGGTTCCTCTTGTTTTGGTTGACTTGGTTGTGATTGAGGTTCATCTTTTTTTTCTGTTTCTTTTGGAACATTTTGGACTTTTGCTTTTGTGTTCATCATTATAAGAACAAATTCTTCTTTGATTTCATAAGATTCTAAAGTTTTTGAATCATCTAACACAATTCCGTTGTAAAGAAGCTTCAAATGATCTGCGTCAAATCCATGTGCTTTTTCTATTTCTTGTTTTAATTCTTTGACTGTTATTTTGTCTGAAGGAATTTCAACGTTATGTGGCACTTGCTTTAGATTTTTTATGATGAGCTTCATTTTTTATATGTTTTTTTTATTTAATGATTTTAATTAAGTATTTTTTAAATAGTTTCCTTTTTTATTATCATAGTTATGTAGAAGACTAATTAATTTTTACATAAAGTTTTTATTTTTAAATAAAAAGTTAATTTTAATTTTGTTAATAAATATGAAGAATCATTATTAAAAATTAATGTCAATAAACAATTATAAAAGTATATCAAAATTTTTTATTGAAAAATTTATAAATGAGAAAAAGGGATTTTAAGTAAAGTATAAAAAATTAATTAATACCAAGTTTATTTACATTAAATTAATTTCATTGAAAAAAAAATCTATTTTTAATTAAATTGGTCTTAAGAAATGAAACATAAAAAGGTTTTTGAATTTATTGAAATAGTTTTAAAATCAAAATGAAAGATATAAATTAATTTATTATTATTATCAGAATAAAGCATGAAAATAATTAAGTATATCAAGGGTTTTATTATTCAATATGTAAATTCAAATTATTTTTTATTCATTTCCATTTAAAGAGCATTTACATTTTATAATTTAATACAGAAGAATTAAATAAAAATATGTTTTAAAATAATAAGGGAAAAATAAAATTGGAAATTTTTGGGTTTTAAAGGATAATTTTTTAATTTGAATATCATTAAACGTTATATAAGTAAAGTTGTTTCATTATGATATATAACTCAATTATTTTTGAAAAAGAAAATTATGATTTTGCTATTGGTTTTTGTTATAAGTTGTATTATGAAGAAAATATTAAGTGTCTTTCCTTTGTTTAAAGTTCATATTTATAAAATATATGATAAGTGAGTCATTATATAAAATAATTGGCAAAGAAAATATTTTAAATTAATTAAAACTTATTTGAGAGAAATATAAAAGAAATGAAAAAGAAGTGAATTGTCTTTTAATTTATTAAGTAAAATGGTAAAATGCTTATTTCAGATAATTTAAAAATAAATTCTTGGAAACTAGATTTATTTTTTTGTGATTTTAAAAACATAAATTAATTAAAGATATAAATCATAAAAATGTTGATTATTTTATAAACTAATCTGAACACCATTTTTTTTCTTTAATGATGAGATTTGTTTTGTTTTCTATTATTATCATATTCATTGAATTCTATATATAAAATTCATTATTTCTTTTTCATTTATACCAGTTTATGGTGTAGACTCTTGAAAGTGTTCAAACCCATCACCATCTTTTAAATTTTCAGTTCTATTTTAATCAATTTTTTTTCTTTTTCTAAATCTAACTTATTCCTATTAAAATATTTTTCTCGATTTGATTTTCTTTTAAATCTATTATCCAAAAATCAAAACTTCTGACCAAAAATTATTTAAATAAAAAATACTCTCTATTACATAAACTAACATTTCTAAAGAATAATTCTTTAAATATTTATAATTTACGATTTATAAATTTCTTGTCCTTAAGTTCCGATCTTTGTACTTTTACTTTTTGTTCATTTATTTTTAAATATAAAGAACAAAATTCAAAGCCTATTATCGTTGTATTTTTGCTTTCTTATAATATTTTTTGTTACTTTAATTGATAAAAAGATCTCCCAACTCATAAAAGAATTTATATAATAATATACAAGGATGTCAAATAATTATTTTAAAAGAGATTTCTTCATTTGAATGAATTTCTGTTAATGTTCTTATTTATTTTTATTCAAAAATTAATATAAAATGAAAAAACAAAAATAAACACTGAAATATTTTTAAAAGGATTAAGAACATCAACAAATAATAATATAATTTTAAAGTTGAGCAATTTTAATACCTTAAATCAAATCGAAAAATTATTTAATTTAAAATTCCATTAATAAATTTTAATTCTTTAAAAAATAAAAAATATAAATAAAAATCATTTTTTCGCATAAATAATACTTAATAATAAAAGTTTTACCATTCGGCAAAAGGATCTTCACTTGGTTTAACAGAGGGAGCACCTTCATCAGAGTCATCATAACTGCTAAAATTATTACAATCACCACTTCCACTAACTTTAGGAATATAAGGTGCTTTAATTTTACAATTTAAAAGAGCATTCCAATCCATATTCTTAAAAAATCTATGATTTTTAATATCATTTACTCCACCTTTCAAATTTCCATATCTCTTAGATAAATCTTGAACTAACAAATGTTTAACTAAACTTTTAGCATTAGAGTTAAATGAACTTGGAAATTTCACTTTTCCTTTTAAAATTTTTTGATAAATGACCATTGGATCTTCATCATTAAATGGATCAATACCAGCTAACATTTCATAAAGTAAAACTCCAAAAGTCCACCAATCAACTGGTTTACCATGTCCTTTATTAAGTAAAATTTCAGGCGCTAAATATTCTGGAGTACCACATAAAGTATAAGTTCTTCCTTCACATATTTTAGCAAAGCCAAAGTCAGTTAATTTTAAATATCCTTTGCTGTCAATTAAAACATTTTCTGGTTTTAAATCTCTATAAATTATATCTTTAGAATGTAAGTATTCAAACATTGAAACAACTTGTGCTGCATAAAAACTATTTTTTAATTTTTATAATTTATATGATTTAATATTCTTACCATGCTTGATCAACAGGAAATTTTCCAACAGAACGAAGATAAGTAAAGAGCTCTCCTCCATTGACTAATTCAATAACAACATAAAGATATTTTTCATCTTGAGCAAAACCTTCAGAACCAACCTAATGAAAAATAAATAAAATATTTTACTAAAAATGGATGTTTAATCATTGTAAGAATTTTAACTTCATTCATGATATGATCTACTTGCTTTAATTTTATAATTTCTGCTTTCTTTAAAATTTTTATTGCCCAAAAATTTCCAGTTGATTTATGTTTTGATAGCTTTACACGCCCAAATGAACCTGCTCCTAGGGTTTGCATGAATTCATACTCTGAGATTTTTACCTTGTGAGGTTTTACTTTTGAAAATGTTTCCATATATTTATATAATTATAACTTAAAAAAAAATTATTTCTTTTATTTTTATTTTTTGAAAATTAAGAAAAAAATTTGGAAATAATTTACAAATTTATAATTTATCTTGGATGATATATTCAATTTTTTATTTTTTGCATAAGAATGTAATCATTTCTTTGGATAGATTTATTTTATAAATTTTATTTGTTTTTAAATTTATTAATAAAACCCAATTATTTTTTGATAGATATATAATTTAAGTAGTTTAATTAAAAATAAATAAAAATACATTATTAAAATCACAAAAAGAATTATTTGAAAATAACACTCAAATCTAAATATTCAATTAATAAAACAATATAACTATTTTTATTAAATCAAACTATTAATGGAATTAATATAGAGGAGAGAAAAATTATTATATTCAAATAAGCTAAGTATAGGAAAAAAAAATGAAAAAAAATACAAATAATAAAAGTATTGTGGGAAAATATGAAGGAATGTGCTATAATTTAAGACAAAATTTAATATCAAAAATAAAATAAAAATATTATATGATTACCATAAAAGAGATAAAATAAATATTCTCACTTTAACTCTCTCATTTTTTATTGTTATTTATATTCTATATATTTAATATATAATTCCTTTTCTTTTAGGATATTAGAATGTTTATTATTAATTTGAAAAAAAATTCGTGGCAATTTTAGTTATAAATTTTTTTAAAAAGTGTATTTTTAGAATTTTAATGTTTATTGTAGTATAATTACAATATTATTTAAAATCTTTATTGTTGATTTATTAAATTTTAGCAATATCATTAAAAAATGATAATTCAATAATTACTTTCAATTAATTCTTTTATTTAAATTATTTAAAGTTACACCAAAAAAAACAATTTGAACAGCTCAATATCTACATAAATAATAATATTATTTTATATTATGAAATATAGACTCATGAACTTATATTTAAAGAAAAAATGAACAACTAAATTATAAAAACTTTGAGATAATAAATTTTATCACTTATTATATTTTGTATCTGTAAGTATGGTTATTGATAGATATATTTAGAATTTTTAAATATTCTGGCAGAGCAATAGAAATGAGTAATAACTTATAATTTGAATTTATGACAAAATTTTATATTTTTGATAAATAAAAAGAATTTTCCTATGTTATTTGAACATTTATAAGATAGGATTATACGTTCAAAAATTTAAATAAGAATCAATTAATAAAATAATCAATTATAACTCTAATTTTAAAGAATTGAAAATATGTATTATATAAATAGAAAATTGAATCAAATAATAGATTATTCTCTTCTTTTTTTTAAAACAATTTAATAAAATGATTAAGAAAATTGTGTATTGAAATATTAAATTTAAATAATAATTGTAAAAATATTTTTAGGCTATTTTATAGTAATAGATATAATCTTTTTTTTTCTTTGTGAAATGAAAAGATATTTTAACATCAATAAATCTAAAATTATGAATATCTTTCACTGCTGCAATACATCCTTTTAATTTTTCCCCTTTTTTCACTTTAATATCATCTTCAATATAAAAAATAGTTTGTTTCCAATGAGTAGGTTTATCATAAGGACCTGTTTTTATTGTAACTTTATTAGGAACTTTACTAAAAACTACATCAAACCAACAAACTAAACAATTAAAAGTATCATCCCTTATAAATTCTATTTCATATCCTGAAGAAAAATCCAGATCTTCTTTTTTAACAGTATATAAATCAATATCAAAAAATTTTTTAACAGTTGATATAATATTATTTTTATTACAAACATCAATTAATGGTTCACTAATAGCAGCTCCTTTTAAAAAGCTAAAATCAAAATCAAAAACATTTTCCCAAGAATTAATTTTAGTATATTTATAATTCTGATCTTCTAAACCACATAAATATAATTTAGCTCTATCAGGCATAAGAATTCCATTTTCTTTTAACCATTTATTTCTTGCAAAAAGAACAGTATCAAGCATTGATTCATATAATAAAAAATATCCCATCCACTCACTAATAATAATATCTACTTTATCACAAGGTAATTCAACTTCTTCTACTTTTTGTTTAAAAATTGTAATTTGATTTTGTAAATTATTTAACTTAATAATTTCTTTTGCATAATCTGCAATATCTGCAAATTCAATTGCATAAACATGTTTTGCTCCAGCGAAACAAGCAAAAATTGCTAAAATACCAGTTCCACTTCCTATGTCAAGTACAATTTTATCTTTAAAAATTTCTTTATTATTCATTATTGCTTTTTCATATGAACCTGTTCTTATTTTATCTTTTAACATTTCTTCATGAATATAAAAAGTTGAATATGAATTAAAGTAATAATCTTTTTCGTGATATAAGTCACTGTTGCCTTGAAGATTAGAATAAAATTGCGATTCTGAAAACCATAATGAGGAATCACCTGAAAATCCATTTTCATTAGAAGATTTTATTGATGATGGGGATAATACAATAGGATGAAATTGATTTTGGAATTCCATGTAATTCCTTTTTTTTTGCATTTAATAATTATGAATAAATTTATTTATTTTTTATTTTTAAATGAATGATGGATTCCTTTTTTTTCTAAAATAACTTTATTTTCACTAAAAGAAATAATGTATTATGAAAATGAATCTGGAATTTTTGAAATATAAAATATTATGAAAAAAAATATTCTAAAAGAAAATTAAATGTTAAGTAAATAAGTTGAAGAAAAATATAAAGGAAAATTTTTTTGAAAATTAGTTAAAACTGTATTTAGGTGATAATAATTAAAATAATTTTTTGAGGTATCTAAGGATTAAATTTACTTAAAAGAATTGCTTATTTTATATTCTCTATTAAATTAATTGGTTACTTATATATCACATGAGAGATAATTGATAAAGAATTAAATTATGGTAAAATCAATTTTAACTTCAATGTTTTGATTAAATTTGAGTTAAAAATAAAACATAAAAAGTTAATTATTCTAATCTAAATCAAAAGGCATAGAATTGAAATGGCTATAGAAATTTTTCTTCAATGATTGAAAGTGATTTTTATGATATTATAAGGTTTCTAATCAAAAAATTTATAGTACATTTAAATAGTTATTAAGGGAAATATAAGAAAAAAGTTTATTGTCAGTGATAAGATATATTATTCATTAAACTTTTTTATACTTTAATTATTTTCCATACTTAAATTCCGAGAGAATCCAAACAAAGAAATATAACAACATAAATCTTCATTATTATATTTATAAGTAATACAATCATCTGTTTCAGGATCTATTAATCGTTGTGAAGAAATATAAAGAGATTGTTTCCCCTTTTTAAAAATTGCTCCATAACATATAATTTTAAATCCTCTTTCTTGAATTTTAATTTCATTTATTAATTTTTCCATTATTTGAATTATCCATTCTTTTGATTCCTCTTTATTATATTTTTTTCCTTCTAAGTATTTTTTCATGATTTCATCTATTAACATTGAATATTCTTCTTTTATATCTGAAAAATGTATTTGATTACTTGATTGAGACATATATTATATTTATTATTCATATAAATTATTTTTTATTAATTTTTTCTTAATTTATTTTTTTTTGAATTCGAAAAGAATAAAAATTAAATAAAATATGTGAAAAGGATTTTTATTTAACTATAAATAATTTTTAACCCATTTTTAAAACAAGATATTAACAATATTTATGAGAATAAAGAATGTTTAAAGGACTTTTAAATTAATTGATAAAAGAAAAAAATAATTAATAAAATAAATAAAATTTGAAACATTTTTATTTTAAATTAATATTTTTAACCAAAGAAAAAATATTTTTTTTCTGAATTAACTTTTTAAATTGAATTTATATAATTATATTATTTGATATTATAATTTTTATCTCTTATTTATATGTTAATTAAAAAATTTATTTAATTTATAATTTCCATAAATAAAATAAAACTATTTCTATAATATATTAATAGTTTCCACTTCTATTTCTCCAAAAAATGATAGCATTATCTGAAGAATTTGCACATAATCTCCCATCTCTAAGTTGAATTAAGCAATAAAGTCCATGAGAATAATCACTTAAAATTTCATTTTCAGCAAAATAAGAATTTCCATTTAAATTTGTGGTAAATTTCCATATTCTTATAGTTCTATCTTTTGAAGAAGAAGCAATTCTTCCATCAATTAATTCAATAATTGAATTAATATCACTTTGATGACCTCTTAAAGTTTGAGAATATGAAAAATTATCATTTGTAGGTTTCCATATAATAATATGATGATCTTGTCTTTGTCCTTTATTTGCTCCTCCTGAAATTAAATAATGATTTTTTAATTCACACATACAATTGACTCTTCCAATATGTTTTTTTAAAAAGCTTTTAAACTTAAATTCTGAATTATGAGAAAAATTTATGTTATTAACTTCTTTAATATTTGAATTGTTATTAAAAGTATTGAAATTATAATGGAAATTACTAAATTTATTAAATACAATATTATTATTATTATTATTTTCACCCCAAATTTTAATAATACCTTCATCTGTAGTAAAAGCAATTCTACAATCAGATAAAGATATAATATTAAGAATAGGTCTTTTTTCATCTGAAATTTTTTGTTGAACTATAAATTCATTGTTTTGTCCGAACCAAATAATTACACTTGTATCAATTGAAGCAGAAGCAAATCTTAAATCATTTAATTCAACTATACAACTTATAGGTTTATTATGAGATGATAAAGAATTGCTTAATTCATAAATTCCATTTGAATTTTCTTTCCAAACTTTAATATTATTATCACTTGCACTTGAAGACAAAATTCTACCATCTTTTATTTGAATTACACATGTGACAGCACCACATAAATTTTTTATTTCTGAATTTAATTCATATCCATTTTCTTTTTCTTCCCAAAATTTCATTTTAAAATCATATCCTGATGATATTAATTTTTGATCTTGAGTTTCTAATAATGCTCGAATTTGTTTATTATGTGCTTTTGAAATTATATTTTCACATTTGAAATTTCTAGGAACTTCATTAAATATTAATTCTACTCTTAAATTAGGAACATTTTTTTCTTTATTATTTTCCTTAAAATAAGAATCTATTGATGTTTGCATTTCTGAAATTTTTGAATTTATTATTTTATTATGTATTAAATTCAAATCTATAAATTCAAATGAAATGTTATTCACAAATCTTAATAAGTTTATATTTTTTGAATCTAAACTTACTTCTTTATCATAAAAATAATTCAAATAAAATAATTTTATTAATTTTAAAGATTTAACACATCTAGTTAATTCATTTCTATAAATTTCTTCATATTCTTTTCTAAATTGGAAAAGTGAATTAGCAAAATTATCAATTAATTTTATAGTTTCATTAAATTCTTTTTCTGTTGTTTCTTTTAACTTCTTTCCTATTAAATCAAATTTAGACACAAAAGAATCTTTATTTGGAATTGTTAAAGATAAATCTTTAATATTTTTTTTTATCAAATTTTCCAATTTTTGACCAGCAATTATTCTGTGGTCAATATGAAAATTTTTAATTTCATTTTTTAAACACTCAGAACAAATATTTTCAAAACAATCAACACAATATAAACTCTTAAAATTCAAAGAATGAATGTCACATTTTGGATATTGAATATTATTGTTATTTTTTTTCTTGAAATTTTGATATTCTTTATCTAATAAAGATTTTTTATGAATTATTTGCACTATTTCATCAAAATTTTTCCCAAGTTTTCCCTTTTCACATTTACAATTAATAGTTATTATTTCATTTTCATTTTGAATCTCTTTTAAATTATAAGAAAAAATTCTTCGATATAAACAAATACAACAAATATTATGATTACATGAAAAATTATATGTATATTTATTTATATCATGACAATAATCACACTTAATCAATGAAGATGATTCTTGAAGTTGACTATTCATATTTTTTGAATTATATTTTTTTAAACAATAAATTCAAAATAAAAATTAATTAAACATTAAACTTATTTTAAACTGAAATAAAAGCTCAAGTAAAATAATAAGTTATTTATATATTAGTATTCTTAATTAAACTGATTTTTTAATAAGATTTTTCTGTTTTAAAAAAATACAATTAAAAAAAAGCATTGTACTATTAATTTAAATATATATTAATTCATTAATTATAATAAAACAATTATTTAATAACTTAATTATTTTTTAAAACAAATTATTATTTAATAAAAATTAATTAAAAAATCAATTATATCTAATATAAAATGGGAAGAGTAAGAACAAAAACAGTAAAAAGAGCAGCAAGACAATTAATAGAGAAGCATTATCAAAAAATGAGCAATGATTTTCATTATAATAAAAGAGTACTTGATGAAGTTGCAATTGTTCCCTCAAAAAGATTAAGAAACAAAATTGCAGGATATGCTACACATTTAGTAAAAAGAATTCAAAGAGGACCAGTAAGAGGAATTTCCCTTAAATTACAAGAAGCTGAAAGAGAAAGAAAAATGGAAACTGCTCCAAATCCTTTAGAATTTGCTGAAAATACTGCCAAATTAGATAGCGGAACTAGAAGAATGTTAGAAGAACTTGGATTATCACATCTTTTTAGTAAAAGAAAATAAATAATAATATTTAATTTAGAGAATGATTAATAACGATGAATTTTTTTTTTGATATTTCTTATTTTTTATTTTATTTTTTTATATAATTGTTTTAAAATATTGAATTTATAAATAGAAATTTTAAATATGGTTAATACTAAATTAGATTATATGATCCTCAAAAATAAATCATTAAGTATTTCAAATAATAAGAATCAATGGAAACAAAAATATTTAAATCAAACCAAGAAAATATAATTTATTAGAAATTGAAATCATCTAAAAACAATCGAATAATTGCGTGAATATTGTAAAATTAGAAGATAATAAAAAAAATAATTAAAATATAAAAAACATCATCATCAATACAAAAACTGATAGAAGATAAAATTGTGTTTTAAAATTTTGTTCAAAATAAAATATAATAGGTTAATTCTAACATTTCTTTTATTAAGGAAATAAAATAAAATTAAATTATATAGATATACTTTAAATATTATTAAAAAAGAAATTGATATTAATGTCATTTATATCCTGAAATAACCAAAGTAATCATTTTTTTAATCATTTATTATTAATGTATAATAAATATAAAACACAAAATTATTTTAATATAAATAGAAAATTTAATTATAAAACATTTAAATGACATAAATTGTTTAATTAAAAAATATATTGGTTATAAAGGGTTTCCAATTTGTGATTCATTACTAAAAGTTTTTTAATTTTAAATGGAATAAAAACTCATTTTTTAAATTATAAGAAAGATTCTATTCAAATTTATTCAAAAGATAATGATTTAAAGTTTATAAAAAAAATTTTTCAATTTTTCATAAAAATAAATTTGTTTTTTCATTAAAATTAAAAGAAATTAAGGAATTATTGAATAGTGGTCAATCTTCATAGATTCTCATATATTTGTAAAAAAGATGCCATCAATCTATTGTTGAATGAAATCAAATTAATCTATGATTTTATGGTTATGCAAAATATTAATTGATAAAGATTATAAAAAAATTTCAAATTTTAAAGTAATATTGAATAGATATAAAATATAAAAGACAAATAGATTAGTTAGTAATAAAAGAAATTAAATAAATTATCCTTCTTCCAAGAAAAGAAAAAAAAACTTTAAACAATAAAACAAAAAATACAATATAAAGTTTTTTGATTGAATTACTTTTACTTATAGAAAATTTTTTTTTGTATGATTTGTTGTCACAACTATATATTTTTTTTTATTTTAAACTATTTTTGAAAATATTTTAAGTTTACATCTTTATATTTTTTTAAGTATTTTTCTTTCATTTATTAATTTTATTATCTGATTAATTAAATTGATATCTTCTTTATTTTATTGAGTAACCCTCTAAATTATCTTTTGTTTACTAAATCCCATCTATATTTTTTAATTTTTTCTTTTGAAATTCTGCTAACTTTTACTAATATATTTTTTTCTGTATCTTAAATTTCATTAAGAGTATAAAATAACTTAATTATTGACTTTATTAATTGTTTTATCATTTAAAATTCTTTTTTTTTCTTTCATTTTTTTTTCACTCAAAGAAATTTTCTCTTTTTCTTCCATTAATTATTTTTCTTGTTCTAATGCTTTTTCTTTCTCAGTTTTTTTCTTCTCATTTTTATATAATGCCTTTCATTACTCTTTCTTTATCATAAAATATTTGATAATTTCTCACTATTTTCTAAAATGTCTTAGGTTTGTCATTTTTCTTAATTAAAAAATATTCAAAAATACATATAAATACAAATTATTTAATAAGAATTTTTTTTAAAATTAAATTTTAATGACTCAACTTCTTTTAGATGATAATTTTGAGCAAAATATTAATGAATCAGGAGAAGAAATTGATGTTAATAA
>JAEEGI010014693.1_pt1 | contig 16427 bp, 10 predicted proteins | sample 8958751 | NCBI WGS metagenome assembly JAEEGI01 (sample SAMN16246545, study PRJNA631951) | gut metagenome | biome: gut microbiome; feature: rumen; material: KS-attached | host: Bos | place: Iran: Karaj | collected 2018-10
GCAGAAGCACTCGGTGTCGATTACCGTGATGTTTGAATCAGGATCGAAAACCACCTTTGAAAAACCGTTTACTCCGGGCGGCATCTTAATGGCGCCCTCGCCTTTTATGTAGCAGACACCGTCTCTCGTGATCTCAAACGTCGCGTTATCACCGCAGTAACCGGCGCAGACGATACCGTGCATAGTATCTGCATCCATTATCCTGTGGTCATTGGAGAATGCCTCCAGCGGGAGAAGATAGTAAAGCGTGCTGTATTCGTAGCTCGTTATCATGTCGGGACCTTCATAGAAATGCGACATATCGTATGTAGGATCAACGAAATGCCATTTGTCACCGAGATATACCGCAGCCCATGCGTGGTCGGCATAATCGGTATTCGCAGGCGTTCTGGAGGTTACCTCATCGTAGCTGGCAAAACCGATGCCGAACTCGACTACTGCAGGGATACCCTGTGCCCTGCAAAGCGCAACGAAAGTATTGGCGAAGCCTTCGCAGATTCCCTTACCGTCTCTCATGACAGCGATAGCGCCGTCCTGATATCCGCCTGCATCATCACCTGCCTCAACATAGTCGTAAGCCATTACGCCGGAAATATACATATAGATGCGGAAAACTTTCTCCCAGTCATCTTTCGCGCCTTCACAGATCGAATCAGAATAACTGATGATCACGGGATCGTCACTCTCCACATCGTTCTGCGGTCTGGTGCATTCTTCGAGCGACTGCCGGTCGACCCACATCTCGGAAGTAGTGTCGAGATTATACTCGTAGTTTGTGGATTCCCAGAAATAGACATTCCCGCCCTTGCATAAGATCATATGGTCGCCGCTGGTGATAGTGGTATCAAAAGCTTCGTATGAGATGAAAACATAATACAGTTCATCCTCATCCATAAGGCTCGCCACTTCGAACTCAAACTGGGAACCGCTTCCGGTAAAAGACTTTATCTTTCTGCTGCTCGAAGCATCGTACAACGTGATGGAAAACTCTTTATCGCTGTCCGTATCGAAAAGGAGCCAACTGCCGGCGGCGGCCATAGTTAAGCAATCGCCGTCAGCTAACCAGATATCGTAAGTATCAAAAGAAGCCGCTTCAAAATATGCCTTCCCGTCAATGACAGGAAAAGAAGGCACTGCACCAAATAAGAATGATGCGCTGAGTATTATTGAAGCTGCCGCTTTCAAAAACACCTTCAGATCTCCTTGGCAAGTTTGATTGCTTCTTCGCTTGTTATCTCAGAAGCTTCAGCTGAATCCCTTCTCTTTACTTCTACGATGCCCTCGGGAGCTCTTCTTCCGACAGTGATGCGGAGAGGAATGCCCAGGAGGTCAGCGTCCTTGAACTTAACGCCGGGACGCTCATTTCGATCGTCTATAAGAACTTCACAGCCGGAAGCCGTAAGCTCATCGTAGATCTTATTTGCAACGCCCATTACTTCCTCGTCGTTGACCTTTGTAGGAACGATGATGACCTTGTAAGGAGCAACGATAGAAGGCCAGATGATACCGTCGTCATCGTGATACTGCTCGATGATTGCAGCGAGGACTCTGGAAACGCCGATACCGTAGCAGCCCATTACCATGCTGTGTTCCTTACCGTTGTTATCAAGGTAAACGCAGCCCAATGCATCGGAATACTTTGTGCCGAGCTTGAAGATATGACCTACCTCAACGCCTCTTGCCATTCCGAGCTTGCCCTTGCCGCACTTGGGGCAGATATCTCCTGCCTTCGCATTTGTGATATCAGCTACCTTGTCTGCTTCGAAATCTCTTCCGATATTTACGTTCTTGAAGTGGTAGTCTGTCTCGCATGCGCCGACAACGAAGTTCTTCATGCCTGTTACTTCAGGGTCAACAACGATGTCGATCTTCTGCTTAAGTCCTACAGGACCCGCAAATCCTACCTTTGCGCCTGTGATCATCTCGACATCGGCGAATGCTGCGAGCTCCATCTCTGTTGCATCGTAAAGATTGCCGAGCTTTGTCTCGTTGATGTCTCTGTCACCTCTGCACATAGCGGCAACGAACTTGCCGTCAATGTTGTAAAGGATCGTCTTAACGAATGCGTCAGGTCCGCAGTTAAGGTAACCGCAGAGCTCTTCGATAGTCTTAACGTCAGGTGTGTGGATCTTCTCGATAGCGAGTTCATCAGCTGTATCAGCTGCGCCTCTTGTCCAGCCGGCCTTCTCTTCGTTGGCAGCATAGCCGCACTCGTCGCAGAAGCAGATAGCGTCTTCACCGACTTCGCTCTTTACCATAAACTCCTGTGAACCGGAGCCGCCCATTGCGCCTGAATCTGCGTCAACGATCGTGTAGTCAAGACCGAGCCTGTCAAAGATAGCTCTGTAAGCGTCATACATCTTCTTGTAGGAGATATCGAGACCTGCCTCGTCAACGTCAAAGGAATAAGCATCCTTCATGACGAACTCACGTGCACGGATAACGCCGAATCTCGGGCGCTTCTCGTCTCTGTACTTGTGCTGGATCTGATATAAAGTAACAGGGAGCTGCTTGTAAGATCTGATGGAATCCCTTACCGCTTCCGTGAAAGGCTCCTCGTGCGTGGGGCCTAAGCAGAAAGATCTTCCGCCTCTGTCTGTCAGTCTGAACATCTCAGGACCGAACTTTTCCCATCTGCCTGAGCCCTGGTATGCCTCAGCAGGAAGAAGTGCCGGCATGATGAGCTCCTGGGCTCCTGCCTTGTCCATCTCTTCTCTGATGACTGCCTCAACCTTTCTGTAGGTGCGGTAGCCCATAGGCATGAAGGAATAAACGCCTGATGCCATCTTGCGGATAAGGCCCGCTCTGAGCATCAGTCTGTGTGACGGAATCTCTGCATCTGCAGGTATTTCTCTTTGTGTTGCTAAAAACAGTTCGGAAACTTTCATTTAACTTGCTCCCTATAATTATTAATAATATTACGGGTGTAAGTATATACGAGAGGGGGTCTTTTTGCAATTAAAAAGGCTGCCTCAATGTGAGACAGCCCGTAAAATCAAGGTTTTCAGCTACCTGAGAAAATACCTTTGAGGAAAAGAATGTCCAGGATAACGCAAGCTATGACGACCAGGATGCAGATAACGTAGATGCGTGTGCGCTTCTTCTCGACTTCTTTATCAGTCGTGCCGTAATTAGCTTTTCTGCTCGGTCTGCGTACGCGTCCCAACGACATCAGCTTATCCCCCCTTTTATTCAATTCCCTCTTGCGGTGTCTAGATTATAGACGCTTGAAATATGTCTTGCTTTGCATAGTTGTGACAATCAATTGACAAATTTCTAAAAACGCTTTACTAAAAATTCGTTTTGCGGTAAAGAAACAAACCGGGCGTTTTCGGGAATATTTGCGGATATCATCCCACATCTTGTGTCAGCTTCCAAGAGCACACCAATATATTGCTTCAAAAATGCCCGTTTTCTGCGTAAGGATTCCCAAAAAGACAAGTATGATATAATAACATTGATAATTATGCCCTCACGTAATGTGCCGGCAGAACAAGGAGAAATTTATTTTTGAAGCTCGTAGGAGTCAGAGAATTTTATAACATCACGCGTGCGAAGATCATCTCCGCGCTCAACTGTGCCATCGTTATGGCCGTCTGCACGACGGCTACTTTTGCCGTTGACATGACATTGGACTTCACTAGCATTCAGGCTCAGCCTATCGAGACTACCGCAACGACAGTCGAGGTTACTGTTACCGTTGTATCTTATCCCGAAGGTTTTGACCCCGAGCACCCTGAAGATTACGATCCTGATCAGAACGCAGCTGCCTCTTCAGAGTCTTCAACTGATATGACCTCCGAATCAACGACTGAAACAAGCGAATCCTCTTCCGAGTCTTCAGAAGAGACATCGGAATCTTCGGAGACTTCCGAGACCACGGCTACAAACACACCGGTTCCCACGGAGAAGATCACTGAGACTGAGCTCTATCTGGCTGTTTACGCGACTACCACCATCAATGTCAGAACGGGTCCCGGTACTGAATATGACGTAGTCAAGAGCGTTTATTACGGTGATCAGATCGACGTAATCGCCGTAACATCCAACGGCTGGTATAAGACATATAACGGCAACTACGTTAAGAAGTCGCTTACGACTGAGACTAAGCCTGCGGCTACATCCACACCCAAGCCTACGGCCAAGCCGACACCTAAGCCCTCTTCTAATACTACAAAGCCTACAGAGAACCAGAAACCTGCAGGCGAAGGCGTTTCCTGCAAGATCACATTCTACGGACCGCAGCCGACTGCCAACGGCGGCTACAGCAAGACTACCGCAACTAGTACAACCTGCGTGGAGGGACAGACCTGTGCGGCCGACTGGTCGATATTCCCGGCCGGAACGGTAATCTACATAGAGAACGACCCTCTTGGCGGTGACGGCTACTATACCGTTGAAGACAGAGGCGGCGGCGTTAAGGGATATCATATCGACATCTACGCCGAAGAAGGCGAGTCAGGCAAATACAGCACCTGCTGGCGAACCGTTTACGTAAAATAAACTGACATAACTCAAATACTTCTCGAAGATCTTGAGAAGTATTTGCATTTTATAAAGGAACAATAATGAGCAGCAATTCGAAAAGACACGGATACAACAATCCTAAATACAAGAACCCGAACCCCGTAAAGATCATACCTTTGGGCGGTATCGGCGAGATCGGCAAGAACATGACCGCGATAGAATATGGGGGCGACATGATAATCGTTGACTGCGGCATGAGCTTCCCCGAAGAGAACATGCCCGGCGTAGACTGCGTCATCCCTGACTTCACTTACGTCAGACGCAACCAGGAAAAGCTCAGAGGCATTCTCATCACACACGGACACGAAGACCACATCGGCTCTCTCCCCTATTTCCTGAGGGAATTCAAGACGCACGTTTTCGGCGGCACAATGGCCATAGAGCTTATCAAGCTTAAGCTCCAGGATAAGAATGTACCTTTCGAGGGCATCAAGCTTACTACTTGCAAGAACGGCGACATCATCCAGCTCGGCAATTCTTTGTCCGCAGAATTCATCAGAGTCAATCACAGCATCGCGGATTCTTACGCGCTTTGTATCAATACTCCTGTAGGCAAGATCGTTCATTCGGGCGACTTCAAGATCGACTACACTCCGATCAACGGCAAAGTAATTAATCTCCAGCGCATGGGTGAGCTCGGCAAAGAAGGCGTGCTCATGTTCATGTGCGAATCGACAAACGTTGAGATCGAAGGCTTCTCACCTTCCGAAAAGCACGTGGGCGAAGCTTTCTCGCACTACTTCAGAAAAGCCGAGGGCCGCATAATCGTAGCCACCTTCTCATCTCACGTTCACCGCATGCAGCAGATCATCACGGCAGCCGAGAAATACGGCCGTCACGTCTGCCTGTCAGGCCGCTCGATGGTCCAGGTATTCAATATTGCCAACTCACTGGGCTACATCGATATCAAGCCTGACACGCTCATCGACATCGATGCCATCGACAATTATCCGGATAACAGGATCGTTATCCTCACTACCGGTTCGCAGGCCGAGCCCATGAGCGCACTTACGCGTATGGCATTCAATTCGCACCGCTCCGTAGATATCCAGAAGGGCGATACGGTCATCATCTCCGCTGACCCGATCCCGGGCAACGAGAAGCCCATATACCGCGTAATCAACGAGCTCTACAAGAAAGGCGCGCACGTTATCTACCAGTCTCTGGCAGACGTCCACGTATCAGGCCACGCATACAGGGACGAGCTCATGATGCTCCATACCCTCATTAAGCCTAAGTTTTTCATTCCCGTACACGGCGAATACCGGATGCTCTGCCTCCACAAGGAGATGGCCATCAATCTCGGCATGAATGAAGACAATATCTGCATCCTCGAGAACGGCGCAGTGCTCGAATTAAAGGAAGACGAAGCAAAGATCACAGATCACGTCCCCGCAAACCCCGTCCTTATCGACGGCACGGGCACCGTAGACGCGGACGACAGAGTACTTACGGACAGGATCCATCTGAGCGAAGACGGATGCCTCGCCATCGCCATTACAGTCGATGAGAGGACAGGCGACCTCGCGTGCTCCCCTGCAGTTAACTCTATGGGCTGCTTTGACAGTGATGACATGGATATGCTCTACGAATTGATCTCCGAAAAGGTAGACGATCTTCTGAAGCAGGCAAGCAACAAAGCCGGCAGCATCGAAGCATTCCTCGAGAAGCGCAACTTCAGGGAACAGATCAAAAGCTTCGTTCACTCCAAGTCAGGAAGAAGACCGATGATCATCTTCAACATAAGTTATGTCGGCGGTTATTCAGATGATGAATACTATGGAGATAGATAATTTCACAAATTAACTCTAAGCAAAAGAAAAGACTATTTCGAGCATCTTTCCGCACAAGCGAAGCGCGGAGGACCTGATGCGAGACATAGTCTTTTTTATTCGCACAAGCGAAGCGCGGAGGACTTTGATGCGAAAACAGTCTTTTAGTTTCTGATGACGTCTACGACGTCCTTTACTCTCAGGATCCTGTCACACGTGCGGTCGAGCTGTTCCTTGCCGGATACATTGACCGTTACGAAAATGCGCGCTTCAGGGCCGTCTACAACGGTGTTGAGCTTAACGATGTTGATCTTCTCTTCAGAGATCTTGTCGAGCACGTCGATAAGCAGTCCGTTGCGGTCCATCGCGACAACAACGAGCTGTACGTCGTAGCTTGAATACTTGGCCTTAGAGAGCCACTTGACCGCAACAAGACGCTGGTACTTCTCTTCGTCCTTCTGTGAATTGCCGCGGTTCTTGATTATATTCAGAATATTCTTGCAGTTGACCTTGTGGATGCCGACACCCTTTTCCTGAGTGACATATCCGATGATCTCATCACCATATACCGGGTGGCAGCATTTCGAGATGTGCGTAGCGATAGAATCCAGGCCGTTTACCACTACCGCATCGTTGCTGTTGGCACGCCTTGCGGCATCAGTTCTCGTGGTGCGTGTAGGCTTTGCGTTAGCAGACGCAAGCGGATCCGTTCCGGGCGCCGCGGTCTGGTGAGGATCTGTATTAAGAGCGTTGATCTTGGCTACATCGTAATCCAAAACCTGCTTGGAGCTCTCAGGCGTCTTTGTCCTGGAGCCCTTGGCGTTACGGGTCTGGTCAGCTTTGCCGAGCTCGATAGGAAGCTCTTGCGGGCTGTATGCGACGTTGCCGTCAGCAGTTACACGATATCCCAATGCTCTTCTCTCTTCTTCGCTGATATTCCTGATGTAGTCGTCACGAAGTCTGGAGAAAACCTTTGTAACGCTGATGCTTCCGTATCCCATTGCGGCGAACATGTCGTCTAATGACTGGAAATTATTGCGCTTCAAGATAGACTCGATGGACTTGTGCATAAGGAGCTTCGCGGGATCAAAGCCGTTACGCGTGATCTCGTTGGTAAGGAGTTCACGGCCTGTCGTGATATTCTCTCCCCTGGCTTCTTTCTTGAACCAGGAATTGATCTTGGATTTTGCGTTTGCGGTACGCGCGATGGCTACCCAGTCACGCGAAGGACCCTTAACGAGCTTTGACGAAGACTGGATCTCAACGATATCGCTGTTCTTAAGCTCATATGACAGCGGCACGATACGTCCGTTTACCTTTGCGCCGTGCATGTGATTGCCGATGCCTGAGTGGATCGCATATGCAAAGTCGATCGGGCATGAACCCTTCGGGAGCTTGATAACTTCGTGCTTCGGTGTGTATACGAAGATCTCGTCAGGAGCGATGTTCATCTTGAATGATTCGAGGAACTCACCCGAGTCGGTAAGCTCGTTCTGCGAATCGATGATCTGCCTCATCTCATTGATCTTCGTGTCGTATCTGTCAGCCTTGAATTCCTGTGAATTGCCGGCTTCCTTGTAATGCCAGTGCGCAGCGATACCGAACTCCGCGATCTGGTGCATCGCGAATGTCCTTATCTGCACTTCGAAAGGCGTGCCCGTATGAGATACGACCGTCGTATGGATCGACTGGTATTTGTTCTCCTTAGGCATCGCGATATAGTCCTTAAAGCGTCCCGGCACGTGCTGGTACATCTCGTGGATGATGCCCAATACCTGATAGCATTCGATGACTTCGTCAACGATTATCCTGCACGCGAAAAGATCGTAGATCTCATCAATAGTCTTGCCCTTTTCGTGCATCTTCTTATAGATGCTGTAGAAGTGCTTGGGGCGGCCTTCAATGTCGTAATGGTCAATGCCGTTTTCTTCGAGCTTCGCGCGTATCTCAGAGACAACGTCTTCCATGAAGTTCTCTCTCTGGGTGCGGTTGCCGTTAACGAGCTTTACGAGCTCATAGTAATCGTCGGGATGGAGATATCTCAGACAGAGGTCCTCCAATTCCCATTTGATCTTATAGATACCGAATCTGCCTGCGAAAGGAACGTAGATATCAAGCGTCTCCTGGGCCTTTTCGATCTGCTTCTCAGGGCTCATGGACTTCAATGTTCTCATGTTGTGCAGACGGTCAGCGAGCTTGATGAAAATAACACGGATATCGTCCGTAAGCGCGATAAACATCTTGCGCACGTTGGACGCCTGGATGTCGACCTTGGAATTATAGACAACATTATCGAGACTTAAGTTGAGCTTTGTAACGCCGTCTACGAGGCTGCAGACGACGGGACCGAATTTCTCCGTGACCATCTGGTCATCAACTATTGTGTCTTCGATCGTATCGTGAAGGAGCGCTGCAATGATCGTATTAACATCGACCTTGAGGTCGGCAAGGATCATGGCTACTGCAACAGGGTGCGTGATGTAAGGCTCGCCGGTCTTACGCTTCTGGTGACGGTGTGCCTTATATGCAAAATTAAAAGCCTTCTCGAGCTGATCGTTATCTCTCTCGATATCTTTCTCATCGAGATTTGCCGCACGCGCATACTCGTCGTAAAGCTTGATGATCTCATTGAACCGTTCTTCAAGGTCATGGGGGATCTCGGGCTTGATACTGTCGTCGTTAAGATAGGCACGCTCGGCTTCAGCCTGAACGACCTCTTCAGTATTTACGGCATCAAATGTTCTGTCATTCTTGCCCTTAGTCACCGATAATTCTCCTATAGACCTCAGAATCGCTGAGTTTTACTTTGTCGCCCGTAGCCAGAATGTTGAAGCACACTCTCATCGGCGTCATAGATCTTAACCTTATCAGGTTGCAGTCCGCGAAAACCTCAAGGCACCTCTTTACCTGGAACGGCGTCATCGATACATCATAATTGTTAGATACCAATCTTGCAAGAAGATCGATATCCACGGTAGACATCGCCGTGCCTCCGAAACGTTCGATTGCCTTATAGCACGCGCCAAACTGCTCAGGCGTAGGCTTCATCGAATTCGCGATGTCCTCGCCCGGCGCCATCTTCGCGATCTGTTTCATCGCAAGTCCGCTCGAATAAAGCTTCTCGGCGATATCCGCCTTCTGCCACATGAATCCGCCCTCGCCCTGAGGCCTTATATCCTCAAGATGCAGGCTCAGCGAAGTCTCTCCGCGGTAGCAGTATTCATTAAGCGTATACGCGATATCTATCTTGTCGCCGGCTCTTAAGATGTTGAAATAATCGCCCATTCCGAAGCCGACGGCAGAGATGTTAGCCTTGCCTGTGCTGTCTGTCAGATCGAGCCTTATGTGCGCGCCGTTGCTCATCTGCGCAACGCCCGTGATAACAAGATCATTTGTAACGAATACCGGCTTAGGGTTGCCGATGCCGAAAGGCCTTAACTTGCATACCTGATGGTAAGAATCAAACGTCAGACCGTCAGGTGTTATCTCGCATTCGGCGCTGATAACGCTGTCTTCATCGGGCTCGCCTGACTGGCCCTTCTCTTCGATTATCTTGGCGGATTCTTTTTCGAGCGCCTCCATAAAAGCGCCCATCTCCGTCTTCCTCACGAGCATGCCGGCAGCCTTCTTATGTCCGCCGAAATTGACCAGATAATCAGATATGCGCGTCAGGCACTCATAAAGATCAAAGTCGCCGAACGCTCTGCCTGATCCCTTCGCGCAGCCGGGCTCGGTAGCATCATCGGTAAATACCAAAACGGACCTTCCGTAGAACTGCGACAGCTTGCCTGCAACGATTCCGAGAACGCCCTGATGCCAGTCTCTGCCGTAAACAACGATCGGGCCGCAAGTATTCGTAAGCGACCATTTATCAGGCCTTGCAGGGTTCTCCAATTGCGCTCTGGCCTCGTCGAAAACCTTCGCCTCGATCTCCTTGCGCTCATCATTTTCCCTCGTCAGATCCTGCGCCGCATTCTTAGCTTCGGTAGGATTATTCTCAAGGAATAACTTAAGCGCGTCAGCCGAATCGTAAAGTCTTCCCGCAGCATTGATCCGCGGTACAAAATTAAACGAAATAAACGTCTCGTCCAAAGTCTTTCCAGGTGCCAGCAGCATATCATTCATGACGCCGACGCCGATATTGGAAGGCTTCTGCATGCTCTTAAAAGCACGCTTGATTATCGTTCTGTTCTCATTGGTTACCGACACCAGATCCGCAATAGTCGCGATGCCCGCAAGCTCAATAGCCTGGCGCCAGATATTGCCCGTCACCTTATGCCTGCCGTCCTTGCCCAATGCTTCAACGAGCTTGAGCGCAACGCCCGCGCCGCAAAGATCTATGAAAGGATAAGTGTTGTCGGGCCTTTTCGCGCAGATAACACAGTCAGCCGGCGGCAGCTCATCCTTAACATTGTGGTGATCCGTAACGATCACCTTGATGCCCCTGTGCTTGAGCTCCTGGACCGTATCGATATTCGTAACACCGCAGTCTACCGTGATGACCAGGTCAGGCCTCTTCTCGATGACCTTGTCCATGATCTTCTCCGTAAGTCCGTAACCATGCTCAGACCTGTGCGGCACAATGTACTGCACATTGATCTGATGGCTTCTGAAATACCTTACAAGAATAGAAGTAGCCGTAACGCCGTCACAGTCATAATCGCCGTATACAAGCACCTTGCCGCGCCTGTCGATAGTCTCGTTGATAATATCAACGGCCTTGCGCATGTCATTGTAAAGGAACGGATCATGCCAGATTCCGTCTTCTTCGGACAAAAACTGTTCCTCGTCCTGTCCTTCGGCTATTCCGCGATTCTTAAGCAAAACACCAAGCAACGCCTCGGCATCCTCGACCTTACGAGATGCCGATAAGCGCCAGGTCTTACCGGTCAATAACATAAACTTAATCTCAACTTTATCTTTATTGACACTATTATAACGGAATGGCGCTCTATTTACAAAGGCGCGCGCATTTTGGTGTGATCGAGGCCAGTCTCAATTTTTGTGTAAGGGGTTGAAATATGATCTTGGGGCAATAGGATATGGGGTATAAGTCGATCAAAACATCTTAAAACCAGCCCGACGTACTAAAACACAAAAAAGTCCGTTTTAGTACGTCATATTAGACACTCAAGCAACCTTCAGACCAGTTTTCGACGGACTAAATCAGAATAAAGTCTCTTTTAGTACGTCATTTCTGATCATTCGAAGCCGAAAACAGCGAAAACCTACGGACTAAAAACCGCTTTTTGCGTTTTTAGTACGTCATAGAAAAAACTCAAACAAGGAGAAGCAAAATGTATGAATCAGCTCCATGGTTAACTGACCTTAAACAGCTCGAAAAAGAAATAGAAAAACAAATCAAGAGGCTCAATGAGCGAATTAAAAAAGCTCCTGAAGGCTCGCTTCGCATATCAAGGAAGTGGAATAAGAATCAATACTATCACCGACACGATTCGTCTAACGGTCCGGGTATATACATCACGCACCAAAACAAATCCTTCGCAGCCCGGCTCGCACAAAAAGACTATGACGCCAGACTGCTCGATGCCCTCAAGAGCCAGAAGAAAATAATAGACCGTTTCCTAAAAGACTTCGACCCTGACGCGGCACAGCAGGTTTTCACCCACCTCACCGCCGCGCGCCAGGCGCTCGTCACGCCTGAGTTCCTGTCAGATGAAGAATACATCGAGCAGTGGATGAACGAGCCTTATGAGAGGCTGGGGTTCAAGAAGGATGAGCCGGAGTTTTACACTGCGAAGGGCGAGCGGGTCAGGTCAAAGTCGGAGATACTGATTGCCGATGCGCTGCTGAGGAATAACATTCCTTACCGGCTGGAATTTCCGGTCTTTGACGGCAAGATAATTATCGGGGCGCCGGATTTCAAATGCCTGAATGTGCGGCTTAGGAAGGATTACTATTGGGAGCATTTGGGAAAGCTGGGAGATGAGGATTACGCCAACCGCAATGTGAAAAAGCTTGAGCAGTACGCGCGGGCGGATGATTTCGATGAGACAAGGCTGATCTTGACCTTTGAAACGGATAAACACCCGCTCAACACAAAGGTGATCGAAGCAAAGATCCGCCGCTTCCTGATCTGAAAAAGCAACGCGTTTCGCACGCACAGCCGGAGGAGTCACATAACCAACAAAAAAAGAGGTTACCTCATCGGTAACCTCTCTCATTAAAGTCTTATCAATGCTTTCTCTTTCTTGCTGCTTCAGACTTCTTCTTTCTCTTTACAGAAGGCTTCTCGTAATGTTCTCTCTTACGAACCTCTGCGAGAACACCGGACTTTGCGCAAGAACGCTTAAATCTGCGAAGTGCACTGTCAAGGGACTCGCCTTCCTTAACTTTAATCTCAGACATCTTTATCCCCCCTCTCTTCGCGTGGAATTAAAACTCGCATATTATATAGGACGCACTCCTCAAAGTCAAACATTAAGAGGCGTTCACGTTATTGCCGGCAAAAAACTTTTTAAGCGATGCCCAAAAGAAGCAGAGCGTCCTTTGCCAAAAAAGCTGCGATAACGCCCAGCGAGATAGCCGGCGCAAGCGCGATCTTTCTCTTTTTGGACTTGCAGACGAGCGCGAAAATAACACCTAAAACGACCGCCACGCCGACTGCTATGCACGCTCCCTTTATGCCCAGGAAAAGCATAAGGCACATGGCAAGCTTGGCAGGGCCGTAACTGATCTTGACGCCCTTCACCTTAGCGATGATCGCAGTGGCAATGATCATAACCAATCCTACGCAGGCAGAAGCGATAAGGCCCTCGATAGCGTAGCGCTGGATATCGTCCCTGAAGCCGACCGTAAGGATCCAGACAACAAGGATCGCGACCAGAAAACCATTGGGAATAACGCCGGAATCCCAGTCTGCAAGAGACAGTCCCAGGAGGAGCATTTCGAGCGCAAGAGATGCAACTACAATTGCATCGATGGAGCCGTGAAGCGCGAGTGTTCCGGCAAACAAAAGGCCAAGCAGAATCTCGAAGATAAGGTCTCTGGGAGGGACCTTCGAGCCACAGTATCTGCACTTACCCTTGAGCGCGATATATGAGATTATCGGGAAGAGATCAGCGGTCGATAATTCGTGTCCGCATGTGTCGCAGTGGCTGTGGCCTAACATCCAGTCCTCGCCGCGAACGACGCGCCATGCCGTGCATGTTATGAAGCTCGCGAAGATCGCGCCGAACAAAAAGGCCATCACGATAAGGTATATGCCAACAAAGGGTATCTCATATAAAGGGTACGAAAAAACCAATTTCTATTTCCTCCTCAAGCTTTGGCCTAAACGGATCCGTCTTTACTATTATAGCCGTTTACGGCTTTAAAAGGTTCTTTATTTTCGCGCGCGGTAAAGCTGGTGCGGCAAACAGACTTTTCAGACATGAAAAAGGGCTCTGTAACAATGTTACAAAGCCCTGAAAGCCATATTTTATAAGGGTCTTAGATCAGAGAACAATAACTGCGCTCTTCTTGCCCGTTAAGCTCTCCGTGCGTCCGTCAGGCTGGCCGAAGCCTACATAGACGTTGATCTTGCCTTCCGGAATGACCTTCTCGCCCTTCTCGTCTACTACGAGGAAGCGGTCTGCGGCAACCGGTATCTCGACTGAAGCGCTCTTTCCTGCTTCAAGAGTGATCCTTGCAAAGCCTGCAAGCTTGGTATTCTTAACTTCATTGGCATCTTCAGACTTAACATAGACCTGAACGACCTCAGATGTTGTGACATCGCCGGTGTTGCTGACTTCTGCCTTAACCGTAATGCCGCTGCTCTTAGGGTCTCCCGCGTAGGATACAGATGTGATGTCCATCTTGCCGTATGTAAGGCCGTAGCCGAACGGATAGAGCGGATCTGTCTCGAGATAGCGGTATGTCCTGCCCTTCATGGAGTAGTCCTCAAAATCAGGAAGATCGTTTGTATCTCTGTAGAACGTGACGGGGAGCTTTCCTGAAGGATTGACCTTTCCGAAAATGATATCACCTATTGACTGTCCGCCTCTTGCGCCCGGATACCATGCCTGAAGGATAGCGGAGGACTTATCATCAAGGACGCTCAAGTCCATGCACGAGCCAGCCATAACTACAGTAATGAAAGGCTTTCCGGACTTAATGACCGTATCGATGAGTTTAAGCTGTGTCTTGGGGAACTTAAGATCCGGCTTGTCGCCTGACCTGTACATGTTGCCCTGGTCTCCCTCTTCACCTTCCAAAGTCTCGTTAAGACCGATTACGAGGATAACGAGATCTGATCTCTTCATGACGGCTTCTGCCTCAGCGATCCTGTGGTATTCGCGTGAGAGAACGTCAGGCTTTGTGTTGCTCAAGTCACAGCCGTCGGTATAGAGGATCCTCATGTCCTCTCCTGCGGCGCTCCTGATGCCCTCTAAGGCCGTGATGTACTCTGATGATGTTCCATAGTAGTTTCCTACGAGGCAGGCTCTGGAATCAGCGTTAGGGCCGATTACGGAGATGACCTTGGTCTTATTTGTATCGATAGGAAGGATACCGTCATTCTTGAGAAGAACGATGCTCTCGTCAGATGCTCTTCTTGCGACAGCGAGATTCTCTTTTGTCTCAACATCAAGATAGTTGAGTCCGTCATATTCAGTCTCGTCGAACATGCCGAGAAGATATCTTGTGGTAAAGAGTCTTACTGCGGCCTTTCTGATAGCCTCTTCAGTTACGAGGCCCTTGTTGTATGCCTTCATGAGGTTGATATATGTGCATCCGCAGTTAAGATCGCACCCTTTGTTAAGAGCTAGCGCGGCGCTCTCTTCGGAATTCTTGGTCACCTTATGACGCTCGTGGAAATCTCTTATTGCCCAGCAGTCAGATACGATGTGGCCTTCGAATCCCCACTTGTCGCGGATGATATCCTGCAGATAAGAGTGTCCGCAGCAGGGCTCGCCGTTTGTCCTGTTGTAAGCGCCCATTACGGATTCTACTTTTGCCTGTTTTACGCAAGCCTCGAAAGCAGGAAGATAAGTCTCATTGAGGTCCTTATCAGAGCATGTGGCATTGAACTCGTGTCTTACGGCTTCAGGGCCTGAATGCACTACGAAATGCTTTGCGCATGCGGCTGTCTTCATGTACTCGCCGTCGCCCTGGAGTCCTTCAATAAAAGGCACCGCAAGATCTGAGATAAGCACGGGATCCTCACCGTATGTCTCCTGGCCTCTTCCCCACCTGGGGTCTCTGAAAAGGTTTACGTTAGGAGACCAGAAAGTAAGTCCCTTGTAGATATCGCGGTCGCCGTTAGCCTTGTATTCGTTGTATTTAGCGCGACCTTCGGAAGCACAGACTTCACCGATCTTTCCGAGAAGTTCTGTATCGAATGTGGCGCCCAGACCGATAGCCTGCGGGAAGCTTGTAGCCGTACCTGCTCTTGCTACTCCGTGCAGCGTCTCATTCCACCAGTTGTACTCGGGGATCCCCAGTCTGTCGATCGCAGGAGAATCGTATCTCAGTTGCGAAGCGGCTTCTTCTATAGTCATTTTGCTGACCAGTTCTTCAGCTCTTTTCGTAGCTTGTTCTCTGTCCATAAGATTAACCCTCCTGTTGTAAGCAGATACCTAGATTTTAATGGTTTTCGGAAAGGGGTTATATCTTAGTTTTGCTTAAAATTATACCAATTTTGCTATTTTTGCGGTCAAACAGGCTTGAAAATGACTAATTGAGTATATAAAATTGTAGCATTCACTTTAGAGGATGGGGATTTTAATGCAGTTTAACGACAATTCAGTACCGGGCAAATATCAGCAACCTATTGGCAGTTTCGCCGGAAGGATCGTCAGCAACGACGTTGAAGAAGTTGATTTTATTCCCGGTTCCAATATGCGTATCTGGTACAACAACCGTTCTGAGGACTACCCAGTCCACAGACACAGCTGTCTTGAGATCACGATACCGATCGAAAAGTCATATACATACATCTTCGATGACAGAACGATCATCCTCAAGGAAAAAGAGATCCTCCTGGTACCGCCGGACATGCTCCACAAGATCTCCGGCACAAAGTCAGGTATCAGATTCATCTACCTTTTCAACATTGATTTTCTTAAGGGGTTCTTCGACTACGAAGAATTCATGAAGATACTTCATGAGCCCCTTCTCATTACATCT
>JAEEGI010014694.1_pt1 | contig 16427 bp, 10 predicted proteins | sample 8958751 | NCBI WGS metagenome assembly JAEEGI01 (sample SAMN16246545, study PRJNA631951) | gut metagenome | biome: gut microbiome; feature: rumen; material: KS-attached | host: Bos | place: Iran: Karaj | collected 2018-10
GCAGAGGTGGACGCCAACGTGTACAGCGGCACCAAGCTGAACATCGACTATTTCCTGGAAGAGGTCATGGACGAAGACCATGTGGACGACATCTACGACTATTTTGCCGACAGTGACACCGACTCGTTAGAGGAAGCACTCAAGGAACTGGGCGCCGAGTGTTCGGAAGACGAAATCCGTCTGGTCAGAATCAAGTTCATCAGCGAAATGGCCAACTGACGCTTCGCGTTAAATCGTATTAATATTGCGTGCAAATGACTGCTATCTCGAAAAAAAGCAGTAAATTTGCACGCAATAAAATTTAAAGTAGTATTTTTATGTCATCATTTATTGCAGATAAGATTGTGATGGACGGTCTGACATTCGACGACGTCCTGTTGATTCCCGCTTATTCAGAGGTGCTGCCCAAGACGGTAGAGTTGCGCACGAAGTTTTCCCGGAACATCGAGCTGAACATCCCCTTTGTCACTGCTGCCATGGATACCGTCACTGAAAGTCAGATGGCTATTGCCATTGCCCGTGAAGGTGGTATCGGTGTCATCCACAAGAACATGTCGATAGAGAATCAGGCCCGTGAGGTCGCTATTGTGAAGCGTGCCGAGAACGGTATGATCTACGACCCCGTGACCATTCGTCGCGGTTCGACGGTGAAGGATGCCCTCGACATCATGTCAGAATATCACATCGGTGGTATCCCTGTAGTGGACGAGGAGAACTGTCTGGTAGGTATCGTCACCAACCGCGACCTGCGCTTCGAGCGCCGACTGGACCGCAAGATTGACGATGTGATGTCAAAGGACAATCTCGTGACGACGCATCAGCAGACTGACCTGACGGCTGCTGCCCAGATTCTGCAAGAGAACAAAATAGAAAAGCTGCCCGTGGTTGACAAGGACAACCACTTGGTAGGTCTGATTACCTATAAGGACATCACCAAGGCCAAGGACAAGCCCATGGCTTGCAAAGACGAGAAAGGCCGTCTGCGCGTTGCCGCTGGTGTCGGCGTGACCAGCGACACGCTGGACCGCATGCAGGCGCTGGTAAACGCCGGTGCTGACGCCATCGTCATCGATACAGCCCACGGTCATTCCAAGGGTGTGGTCGAGAAGCTGAGAGAAGCCAAGGCTTCATTCCCCGGCATTGACATCGTGGTGGGTAACATTGCCACAGGTGCCGCCGCCAAAATGCTGGTCGAGAACGGCGCTGATGCTGTCAAGGTAGGTATCGGTCCGGGCTCTATCTGCACGACGCGTGTTGTCGCTGGTGTCGGCGTACCACAGCTGAGTGCCGTATATGACGTGTACAGTGCCTTGAAGGGTACGGGCATTCCCCTGATTGCCGACGGTGGTCTGCGTTATTCAGGCGACATCGTCAAGGCCTTGGCAGCCGGCGGTTCTTCCGTGATGATCGGTTCGTTGGTAGCCGGTACAGAAGAAAGTCCCGGCGACACCATCATCTACAACGGCCGTAAATTCAAGAGCTATCGCGGCATGGGTTCCCTGGAGGCCATGGAGCACGGTTCAAAGGACCGCTACTTCCAGGCAGACACCAAAGATGTCAAGAAGCTGGTGCCCGAGGGCATCGCCGGACGTGTTCCTTATAAAGGCACCGTGCAGGAGGTCATCTATCAGATGGTAGGTGGTCTGCGCTCGGGCATGGGCTATTGCGGTGCTGCCACCATCGCGCAGTTGCATGAGGCGAAGTTTACCCGCATCACCAACGCCGGTGTCAACGAGAGCCATCCGCATGACATCACGATTACATCGGAAGCGCCCAATTATTCCAGACCTAACGATTAATACGGGCTTCGCCCTAATTGAGAATTGAAAATTGATAATTGAAAAATAATCTTTGACGGATGAAACTGAAATTGATTCTGGCAGCTTGCCTGCTGAGCACTGCTGCCATCGCGCAGACGAGCGATCCGATTGTAATGACTGTGGCTGGCGTTGACGTGCCACGGTCGGAGTTTGAGTATTCATATAACAAGAACAATACCGACGGCGTCATTGATAAGAAGAGCGTTGACGAGTATGTGGACCTCTTTATAAACTATAAGCTGAAGGTGCAGGCCGCCTTGGATGCCCGCATCGACACAACGGCAGCCTTCCGCTCTGAATTCGCACAGTATCGCGACCAGCAGGTGCTGCCAACCTTCGTCACAGACGACGACATGCTGGTGGAAGCCCAGAAGGTGTACGACCAGACGGTAGAGAGCATCGGTCCCGACGGTCTCGTCATGGCTAGCCACATCCTGATACTCATCCCGCAAAAGGCCACACAAGAGCAGCAGGACGAAGCCAAACGCCGCATCGACTCCGTTTATACGGCGTTGAAAGCAGGTGCTGACTTTGAGGCATTGGCCAAGCAGGTGTCTCAAGACCCCGGTTCGGCAAGCCGTGGCGGTATGCTGGGATGGTTCAGCCGCAACCAGATGGTCAAAGAGTTTGAGGATGCCGCCTTTGCCCTGCAGCCCGGCGAGATGAGCAAGCCCGTCATGTCACCGTTTGGTTGGCACATTATCCTGATGAAAGAGCGCAAGCAATTAGAACCCTTTGAGCACCACAAGGACAACATTCTCCGATTCCTTGACCAGCGCGGTGCGCGCAATGCCATCACCAGACAAAAGGTGGACGCCATCGTCAAGGCCTCGAACGGTTCAATGACCAAGGAACAGCTGTTGGAACAGCGTGCTGACTCGCTGTCTGCCGCCGACCAGGAAATGCGCTACCTGATTAAGGAATACCATGACGGACTGCTGTTGTACGAAATCAGCAACCAAACTATCTGGGACAAGGCAGCAAAAGACGAACAGGCACTGGCATCTTACTTCAAAAAGAACAAGAAGAAATACACCTGGGAGGAGCCCCGCTTTAAGGGTATTGCCTACCATGTCAAGCAGCAGGACGACGTCAAGGCCGTTGCCAAATGCGTGAAGAAGCTGAAGTTTGAGGACTGGAACGATGCCCTGCGCAAGACATTCAATAACGACTCTATCATCCGTATTCGCGTGGAGAAGGGTCTCTTCAAGAAGGGTGACAACAAACTCATCGACCGCGAGGTGTTCAAGCAGAAAGACGTCAAGGTGGACAGCGTCAAGGGCTATCCCATTGATGCCACCTACGGCAAGCTGCTGAAGAAGCCGCAGGACTATACCGACGTACGCGGACTGGTCACTGCCGACCTGCAGGATGAGATGGAGCGCCTCTGGGTTGCAGACCTGCGCAAGAAGTATCCTGTCATCGTCAACAGAGAAGTCTTAAAGACCGTCAACCAGCATGAATAAAGCCATCATCACAGCAACAGCCCTCTTCTCCTGCGCGGTTCTGTTTACTGCGGCCATGCCACAGCCTACTCCGCTGTCTGTCAACAATGATACTGACAGCCTCGGCACCATTGTCGATGAGGTCATCTGGGTTGTCGGCGACGAAGCTATCCTGAAGTCCGACGTCGAGGCACTGCGTCTCCAAGGACAGCAGGAAGGCATGCACTGGAAGGGTGACCCCGACTGTGCTATTCCCGAACAGATAGCCGTCCAGAAGCTATACCTCAACCAGGCCATCATCGATAGTGTTGAAGTGACGGAAGCAGAGATTACACAGGGTGTGGAGCAGTATATCGAAAACATGATTTCTGTCATCGGCTCACGCGAGAAGTTGGAAGAATACCAGAAGAAGAGCATCAGCCAGATACGCTCCGACTTACGCGATTCATACCGGGAACGGCAAATGGTACAGGGTATGCAGCAAAAGATTGTCAAGGACATCACGGTGACACCGTCTGACGTCCGCCGATATTTCAAAGACATCCCTCAAGACAGCATTCCGTTTGTTCCTACCGAAGTTGAAGTGCAGATTATCACCCAGCAGCCCCGCGTGGAACAGGAAGAAATCAACCGTGTCAAAGAGGAGCTGCGCGACTATACGGACCGCGTCAACAAAGGAGAATCGTCGTTTCAGACACTGGCTCGCCTGTATTCGGAAGACCCTGGCTCTGCCCGCCGTGGCGGCGAGCTCGACTATACGGGTCGCGGCATGCTGGACCCAGCCTTTGCCAATGTGGCCTTCGGTCTGACAGACCCGAAGAAGGTATCAAAGATTGTGGAGTCGGAATTCGGTTTCCACATCATCCAGCTCATTGACAAACGCGGCGACAAGATCAAGGTACGCCATATCCTGCGCAAACCTGTGGTCAGCGATGAAGCCGTAGAAAAATCTTTAGCCCGCCTCGACACGGTGGCCAACGCCATTCGTGAGGGTGTTCCGCCAGAGATGATTAAGAGTATCTTCAAGGACAAGGACGGCAAAGCCATCGAGAAGTTCTCCTTTGAGGACGGCGTTGCACTTTTCTCCGACGATAAGGACACCCGTAACAACAATGGTCTGATGGCCAATGTGACCCAGGAAGGCCGTACCTCACGCTTTAAACTGGCTGACCTGCCGCCTGAGGTAGCGAGGGCTGTCGACGGTTTGAACGTCGGTGACGTTTCTGCCCCCTTCCAGATGATGAACGAGCGCGGCAAGATTGTCTGCGCCATCGTCAAGCTGAAGAGCCGTACGGAGGGACATAAAGCGACAATCACTGAGGACTTCCAGGTATTGAAGAATCTGGTATTGGAGAGACTCCGCGCCAAGAAGCTGCACGAATGGGTGGTCAACCGCATCAAGTCTACCTATGTACGCATCAATGACCGCTATCGTAACTGCGACTTTGAATACGAAGGTTGGGTGAGATAATGCATAAATTAAGGAAGTGAAGAGATACCTTTTTGTCATTTTGGGCTTGGTAGTGCTGGGTATGGTGTTTGCCATGCAGCCGGCACGGAAGCGTGCTCCACGGAATAAGAAGGTGGAGGACAAGCGCGTCTATCTGGTGCATGCTGACAATCTGCACTACGACCAGTTCCAGAATGGTGACGCCCAGGTGCTGAAAGGCAATGTACACTTCCGTCATGTGGGTGCCAACCTTTATTGCGACAGTGCCAACTTCTTTGAGCAGTCCAATTCCTTCGAGGCTTTCGGCCATGTCAAGATGATACAGGGCGACACACTGAGGCTGACCAGCGACTATGCCTACTATGACGGCAACGACCAACTGGCACAGGCCCGCCATAACGTCATCCTCAAGCATCGCAAATCGACGCTTTATACCGACTCGCTCAACTATGACCGCATGTACAACTTCGGTAACTTCTTTGAAGGCGGAAAGCTCGTTGACGGCAAGATGACGCTGACCAGCGACTGGGGCGAGTACCATACGGACACCAAGATGGCTATGTTCTACTATGACGTTCGCCTGAAGGACAAGAAGATGTATATGACCACCGACTCGCTGTACTACGACACGCGAACGTCTACTGCGCATATTGTGGGACCGTCTAAGATTCACTCCGGCAATAGCGTCATCTACAGTGAAGACGGCTATTATAACACACGCACAGAAGAGTCGAAGCTCTTCGGACGTTCTGTCATCAACGACCAGGGGCGTACGCTGATAGGCGACAGCGTCTTCCACAATGCCAAGACCGGCACCAACTATGCCTACTGGAATGTGATCATGACCGATTCGGTGAACAAGAACATGCTGACAGGCGACTACTGTGAGTATAACGATTCTACCGGCTATGCCATGGCTACCAAGAATGCCGTCACGGTGGATTTCTCGCAGAAGGACTCGCTCTTCATGCATGCCGACACCTTTAAGATTTACACCTACAACATCAAGACGGATTCTGTATACAGGATGATACACGCGTATAATAAGGTACGCGCATACCGTACTGACGTACAGGCCGTCTGTGACTCACTGGTCTATAACTCGCAGGACTCCTGTATGACCATGTACCGTGACCCCATCATCTGGAATGAGGGGCAACAGCTGTTGGGCGAGAAGATCTGTGTCTACATGAAGAACGGCACCATCGACTGGGCACACGTTATCGGACAGGCATTCTCTATTGAACAGATGCCAGACTCCACGCACTACAACCAGGTGTCGTCAAAAGAGATGAAAGCCTTCTTTGAAGAGGGGCAGATACGTGAGTCGCAGGCCATTGACAACGTGCGCATCGTCTACTATCCCATCGATGATGCCGACAGTACGCTGATAGGTCTGAACTATACAGAGACACCGCTGCTGAAGATGTTTCTGGAAAACCGCAAGATGCAGCGCATCTGGATGGAGAAGCCCAAAGGTACCCTCTACCCCATGACGCAGATTCCGCCCGAGAAATACCTGCTCCCGGGTTATGCTTGGTTTGACTATGTACGTCCCGTCAACAAGGAAGACATCTTTAACTGGCGCCCCAAGAAGGGAGGTACGGAGCTGAAGGAACAGAAACGCCGCGAAGCTCCCAGACACAGCGTCTCAAAGCAGGAACAGCCACAGCCACAAGAACAACCACAAGAACAAGCACAAGCCACAGACCCGACATGACAGACGTAATCCAATTGCTCCCAGACAGTGTGGCCAACCAGATTGCCGCCGGCGAGGTGATACAACGCCCGGCCTCTGTGGTCAAGGAACTGGTGGAGAATGCCGTGGATGCCGGCGCTCATACCATCAACGTACTGGTGGTGGATGCCGGGCGCACGTCTATACAAGTCATCGACGACGGCTGCGGCATGTCAGAAACCGATGCCCGTCTGGCTTTTGAGCGCCATGCAACGTCCAAGATCCGTAAGGCCGACGACCTCTTCTCACTACACACTATGGGCTTCCGCGGCGAGGCACTGCCTTCTATTGCCGCCGTCTCACAGGTTGAGCTGCGTACACGTCGCAGCAGCGACGAGATAGGAACGTGCCTAACACTCAGTGGTTCACGCGTGGAGAGCCAAGAGCCTTGCTCCTGTAACGTGGGCAGCCGTTTTACCGTCAGCAACCTGTTCTTTAACGTGCCGGCACGGCGTAAATTTCTCAAGACCAACGTAACGGAACTCAACAACATCCTGACAACCTTCGAACGCATCGTACTCGTCTATCCCGACATCTGCTTCACACTGCACAGCAATGGTCAGGAACTGATGAACCTGCGAGCCGGTTCCCTGCGACAACGCATTACCGATGTCTATGGTCGGCGCTACGGACAAGACCTGCTGCCTTTAGAGGTAGAAACGGCCCTCTGCAAGGTGACGGGCTTTGTGGCCAAACCGGAAACAGCCCGCAAGAAAGGCGTGGCTGAATACTTCTTCGTCAACGGGCGCTATATGAAGCATCCCTATTTCCACAAAGCGGTGCAACAGGCCTACGAACGGCTGATTCCTTCTGGCATGCATGTACCCTATTTCATTCACTTCCATGTCAATCCCGCCGATATCGACGTCAACATCCATCCCACTAAGACGGAAATCAAGTTCGAGAACGAACAGGCCATCTGGCAGATTCTCACCGCTGCCGTCAAGGATGCCATCGGACAGTTCTGCGCTATTCCCCAAATAGACTTCGACACGGAAGGAAAACCCGAGATGCCAGTCTTCAACGCCCAAGGAACAGATTATCCTGACATGCCCAAGACGGTGCAGACACCACAATACAATCCCTTCACGCAACACACCCCTGCAAAACCGAAGGTGACACCAGGCTGGGAACAGCTCTATGAAGGACAGCAGCAGACATCAAAGGGACAGGAACTGTTTGACATACCTTTTGAGGAACAGGCGACAGCAGTAGGCGTGGAAGAGAAATCACCCATCCACTATCAATACAAAGGCCGTTACATCATGACAGCCGTGAAGTCCGGACTGATGGTTATCGACCAAAACCGTGCCGACATCCGTATCCGCTACGAGCGATACCTGTCGCAACTGCAGACACGCACCGCCGACATCCAGCAGGTGCTGTTTCCGGAAGTCGTACAGTTTCCACCCTCAGAGAACGTCGTGATGGAGAAGTTGCTGCCGCGACTGGCTGCTGTGGGTTTTGACCTGACACCCCTCGGACAGGGCAGCTATGCCGTGAACGGCATTCCCGGAGGCATTGAGGGATTAGACTACGTCCGGCTCTTACGCAACATGGTGGATGATGCGACACAGCATGGTGTTGTCAACGATGACGAACTGAACAGCTCGCTGGCGCTGAGTATGGCACGCCATGCAGCGATACCCCAAGGACAAGTACTGGACAATGAGGAGATGGAAAACCTCGTCAACGAGCTGTTTGTCTGCTCTAATGTCAACTACACGCCTGACGGCAGACCCATCCTCGCCATCCTGCCTCAGCACGATATAGAGCAACTGCTGGGATAGATAAGAGATAAGAGATAAAAGATAAGAGATATTATGAAGAAACTTTTGATGATACTGGCTATGGCCGGTACTGTGGCAACAGCCAGCGCTCAGATGGAAGTGACAGAAGAGAAGCATAGTGTGGCTACCAACTCGTTCTGGGCCAACTGGTTCGTACAGGCCAATGCCGTAGGGACATCGTTCTGGGGGAGTCAGGAAGACTCATCCATTAAATTCAGCAAACTGACCAAGGACTACCGCACTAATCTCGGCTTGTCATTGGCTATCGGCAAGTGGTTCACACCAGGTTTAGGTCTCCGCACGAAACTGAACGGTTTCTGGGGACGGTCCGTCATCTCCGAGGACAAGTCCGTCAATGCCGACAAATACTGGACGCTCTACGAACAGGTGCTTTTCAACCTCAGCAACATGCTGATGGGCTATAGCGAGGAACGCGTATGGAATTTCATCCCCTATATCGGTGGCGGCATAGGCCGTAACATGACCTATAACCGCTATGCCATGGGACTGAGTGCCGGATTGCTCAATACATTCCGCCTCTCACGCAGACTGTCCTTCAACGTCGACATTAACATCTATGCCATGGAAGCTGACTTCGACGGATGTCCTGTCTACCAGAATGCTTCGCACACCTTCAAGAACAAAGACCGTAACCTGAACGTGGAGCTTGGCTTCACCTATCGCATAGGCAACAGCACATGGAAGAGAACAACAGACTACAAAGCCATACAGGAGCTCTCACAAAGCGAGATTGACGCGCTCAATGCACAGCTGGCTGATGTCATGGCGGAAAACGAGCGGTTGAATAGCATGCTGTCTGAACAGCAAGTGCCTGTGGCTCCTGCTACGATCACCAAGATGGTCAGCGCACCGGTGTCTGTTTTCTTTGAACTGGGCAAGGCCGTCATCAGTTCACAGCGCGACCTGCAGGATGTCCAGGAACTGATCCGTGTGACAGCAGAGCAACAGGATGCTACCTTCCTGATTACCGGATATGCCGACAGCGAGACTGGCAACGCAGAACTCAACAACAAACTGTCACAAGAGCGTGCTGAAGCACTGGCTGCCGAACTGGTCAAGATGGGCGTCAGCAGTGACCGCATCAAAACGGTAGCAGCAGGCGGTGTCGACACCCTCAATCCAAAGGATTTCAACCGTCGCGCAACGGTGGAAGTGAAGTGAGAAAAGCGTCATCTATGAGCGCTTTTGAAGTATTTTTATAGGAAAAGACAAAAAAGTGGGGCAAAAGTTTGGCAGTTTCAAAAAAATGCCTTACCTTTGCACCCGCTTACAAAGAAAAGGGCGCTTAGCTCAGCTGGTTTAGAGCATCTGCCTTACAAGCAGAGGGTCGGCGGTTCGAATCCGTCAGCGCCCACCAAAGAGTTCCGAAGACATTTCGGGACTCTTTTTTGTTAAATATCAAAAAATATCTGTTGAAGGAAGAAAATTTTCAATTTTCAATTTTCAATTTTCAATTTATTTCGTACCTTTGCACCACCATTTGAGAGAATGACATTAACGAATATAACAATAAGGTAAATAAGGTATTAAGAGAAAGATATGGAACTGGACGTATTAACCGCCATTTCGCCTATAGATGGCCGATACAGAAACAAAACCGACAAGTTAGCAGGATACTTTTCCGAATATGCACTCATCCGTTATCGCGTCCGTGTGGAGATAGAATACTTCATCACGCTCTGCGAGTTGCCCCTACCCCAATTAGAGGCTTTCGACCATCAGCTCTTTGAGCCACTGCGCGACATATACCGTCACTTTACGGAAAGCGATGCCGCGCGCGTCAAGGATATTGAGAAAATCACCAACCACGACGTCAAGGCCGTGGAATATTTCATCAAGGAAAAGATTGATGAAAGCCCAGCATTCAAAACCCAGAGCTTAAAATTCAAGGAGTTCATTCATTTTGGACTGACATCACAGGACATCAACAATACCAGCGTACCCCTGAGCATCAAGGAAGCACTGGAGGCCGTGTACTACCCGATGGTAGAAGAACTGATAGAACAGCTGAACGACTATGCCGAGCAATGGAAGAACGTGCCGATGCTGGCCAAGACGCACGGACAGCCCGCCTCTCCTACCCGACTGGGCAAAGAGATCATGGTCTATGTCTACCGTTTGGAGGAACAGCTGCGTGCGCTGAAGGATACACCCATCACTGCAAAGTTCGGCGGTGCTACGGGTAATTACAATGCCCACCACGTAGCCTATCCGCAGTACGACTGGCGTGAGTTCGGTAACAGCTTTGTCAGCGACAAACTGGGACTGGAACGTGAACAGTGGACGACACAGATTTCCAACTACGACTGGTTAGGCGCTATCTTCGATGCCTTGCGTCGTATCAACACCATCATCATCGACTTGGACCGTGACTTCTGGATGTATATCTCCATGGAGTATTTCAAGCAGAAAATCAAGGCTGGCGAGGTCGGTTCAAGTGCCATGCCACACAAAGTAAACCCCATCGACTTTGAGAATTCGGAGGGTAACCTGGGGATGGCCAATGCCATTCTGCAGTTCCTGGCACAGAAATTGCCAGTCAGCAGACTGCAGCGCGACCTCACCGATTCGACGGTGCTCCGCAACGTGGGTGTGCCTGTCGGACATGCCATCATTGCCATCCAAAGTACGCTGAAAGGCCTGCGCAAGCTGATCCTGAACGAGGAGAAGCTGCATGAAGACCTTGAGAACACATGGGCAGTAGTGGCTGAGGCCATTCAGACCATCTTACGCCGTGAGGCCTATCCGAATCCGTATGAGGCCCTGAAGGCACTGACACGCACGAATGCCAAAATGACAGAGCAGACCATCCATGACTTCATCCGTCAATTGGAGGTCAGCGACGAAGTGAAGGAAGAACTGTTGGCTATCACGCCAAGTAACTATACTGGAGTTTAATCATAACTAATAAGAGAACCATTTACATTTTTATCAACAACACAAGTGAGAGCCGTGAGGTTCTCTGACAAAAGAAACAGGAGAAAAGAAATTATGGAATTAGAAAACGAGAAGAAAAACGAAGGAGCCTCTTTTGAGCAGCAAAACACAACAGGTAACGAAGGTGGCTATCAAGGGTATCGCCCGGGCCGTTCACCGCGTCCGCGCATTCACCAGCAAACACGCCCATACAACCAGGGCGGCTATCATCGCAGTCATAATCAGGAGGAAGGTGGATTCCGTCCCGAAGGTTTTGGTGCAAGCCTGCAGGGCGGTGCGCCACAACGTGGCAGCTACCATCCTCGCAACAACTATAACAACGAGTCGCGTCCCCGTCAGCAGTACGGTCAGCAAGGCGGCTACCAGCCCCGTCAAGGCGGCTACGGTCAGCAGGGCGGCTACCAGCAGCGTGGCGGCTATGGCCAGCAGCAGTACGGCGGCTATCGTCCCCGCTACAACCAGCAGGATGGCGAAGGCGGCTATGGTCAGCAGGGTGGCTACCAGCCCCGTCAAGGTGGCTACGGCCAGCAGCGTCAAGGTGGTTATCAGCAGCGTGGCGGCTACGGTCAGCAGCGTCAGGGCGGCTATCAGCAGCGTGGCGGCTATGGCCAGCAGCGTCAAGGTGGCTATCAGCAGCGCGGTGGTTTCCGTCAGCGCCCGGGAGGCTATGACCCCAACGCTAAATATTCGATGAAGAAGCGCATAGAGTATAAGGAGGAGAACTACGATCCCAACGAGCCCATCCGCCTAAACAAGTTCCTGGCTAATGCCGGCGTATGTAGCCGTCGTGAGGCCGACGAGTTCATCCAGGCAGGTGTGGTGACCGTCAACGGACAGGTTGTTACCGAACTGGGTACCAAGGTTCTGCGCACGGACGAGGTGAAATTCCACGACACGCCCGTGACCCCCGAGAAGAAGGTCTATGTGCTGCTGAACAAGCCCAAGGACTATGTGACCACCAGCGACGACCCCCAGCAGCGTAAGACGGTGATGGATCTTGTGAAGGGTGCTTGCCCGGAGCGTATCTACCCCGTTGGTCGTCTGGACCGTAACACCACGGGCGTACTCCTGCTCACCAACGATGGAGACCTGGCTTCTAAGCTGACACATCCGAAATTCCTTAAGAAGAAGATCTACCATGTCTATCTGGACAAGAACCTGACTGCTCACGACATGCAGCAGATTGCCGAGGGCATCACGTTAGAGGATGGTGACATCAAGGCCGACGCTATTGAATATGCCAGCGAGACCGACAAAAAGCAGGTGGGTATCGAGATCCACAGCGGTAAGAACCGCATTGTACGTCGTATCTTCGAGAGCCTGGGCTACAAGGTGACCAAGCTCGACCGCGTACAGTTTGCCGGTCTGACTAAGAAAAACGTTCGCCGCGGCGACTGGCGCTACCTGACCGAGGAGGAGGTCGACCGCCTGCGCATGGGTGCTTACGAGTAATATTGTTCAGTAGGCCGAGGCTCGGCCTCGGCTTACATAACTAAATGAAAACAATGAAAAGAACAAAGATAATTGACGTGCTGAAGAGCACGGAGTTTGGAAAGGAAGTATGTGTAAAAGGCTGGGTACGTACGCACCGCAGCAGTAAAGCCGTTGACTTCATCGCCCTGAACGACGGCTCGACCATCAAGAACGTACAGGTAGTGGTTGACCCTGCCAAGTTTGACGAGCAGTTGCTCAAAGACATCACCACGGGAGCGTGCATCTGTGCTGAGGGAACACTCGTGGAGAGCCAGGGTGCTGGTCAGGCTTGCGAGATTCAGGCTACCCGCCTGGAGGTTTACGGTCTCTGCGACAACACCTATCCCATGCAGAAGAAAGGCCAGTCATTCGAGGTGATGCGCAAGAATGCCCACATGCGTCTGCGTACTAACACCTTCGGTGCCGTGATGCGCATTCGCCACAACATGGCCATGGCTATCCACACCTATTTCCACGAGCACGGTTTCTTCTATTTCCATACGCCGCTGATTACAGCCTCGGACTGCGAGGGTGCAGGAAACATGTTCCAGGTGACAACGAAGAATCTGTACGACCTGAAGAAGGACGAAGAAGGCAAGATTATCTATGACGATGACTTCTTCGGCGAACAGACCTCACTGACCGTCTCCGGCCAGTTGGAGGGCGAGTTAGGTGCAACGGCCCTCGGTGCCATCTACACCTTCGGTCCCACGTTCCGTGCTGAAAACTCGAACACACCGCGCCATCTGGCTGAGTTCTGGATGGTAGAGCCTGAAGTTGCTTTCCTCGATCAGGAAGAGCTGATGGACCTTGAAGAAGACTTCATCAAGTATTGCGTACGCTGGGCATTAGACAACTGCAAGGATGACCTGCAGTTCCTGAACCAGATGATAGACAAGACACTGATCGCCCGCTTGGAAGGTGTGTTGAAGGAAACCTTCGTACGCCTGCCCTATACCGAGGGTATCAATATCCTGCAAGAGGCTATCAAGAATGGTAAGAAGTTCGAGTTCCCCTGCAATTGGGGCGACGACCTGGCCAGTGAGCACGAGCGCTACCTCGTTGAGGAGCACTTCAAGAAGCCCGTCATCATGACGGACTATCCGCGAGCTTTCAAGTCATTCTATATGAAACAGAATCCTGGAATCTCCGGAGATTCCGGAGAATCCGGAAGCATCGGCTACAAGGGTGCCATCGCCCCCGGCCCAACCATGCAAGGCACCGACGTGCTGTTCCCGCAGATTGGCGAGATCATTGGCGGTTCGGTACGTGAAGAGAGCTATGACAAACTGATGGGCGAGATTGAGCGCCGCCAGATGGACAAGACACACCTGTGGTGGTACATCGACACCCGCCGCTGGGGCTCTTGCCCGCATGCCGGTTTCGGCTTAGGCTTCGAGCGTCTCATCCTGTTCGTCACCGGTATGCAGAACATCCGCGACGTCATCCCCTTCCCGCGTACTCCCAAGAGTGCTGAGTTCTAAACCATCCCCGACGGTTAAACTGTCAGGAGCTGGAACCAAAAGACCGTCACGCATCTGGATAGTACGGTCAGTAATGCCTGCCAGATGCTCATCGTGGGTGACAATAACAAAGGTCTGACCAAACTGGTCCCTGAGATCGAAGAAGAGCTGGTGCAGCTCTTCTTTGTTTTTGCTGTCTAATGAGCCACTGGGTTCGTCGGCCAAAATGACCGCGGGGTTATTCACCAAGGCACGCGCTACTGCCACGCGCTGCTTCTCACCACCCGAGAGTTCATTGGGCTTATGATTGGCGCGGTCGCTGAGTCCCATAAAACGCAGCAATTCGTCGGCACGCTGTCTGGCGGCCTTGTTAGACGTGCCGGCTATATAGGCGGGAATCATGATATTTTCCACGGCAGTAAATTCCGGCAGCAGCTGATGGAACTGGAAGACGAAACCGATATGACGGTTACGGAAGTCAGAGAGTTTCTTGCTGGACAGTTGGGTGGTGTCAATGCCATCAACACATACGGTGCCGACATCGGGCTTGTCCAATGTTCCGATGATCTGCAACAAGGTGGTCTTGCCAGCGCCGCTGGGACCTACAATGCTGACCACTTCGCCACGGTTGATGTGCAAGTCAATACCTTTTAATACCTCTAAGGAGCCAAAGCTCTTCTTAATTCCTTTAATGTCTATCATTACTTATTTCCTGATGGTGTTAATCCAGCGTAATATCGTATCGTAAACACTGCTCTCCTCCTGGTGCTGGGCAGCAGTGAAGGTCATGCTCTCCTCCTTGGCATCGCCATATTGGTCGGGGAACAGTATCATGAGGTTCTTGCCCGAGAAGTGCTGCTGCAGTTCATTGGGCAGCCGTTCAAGGGCATTTTTGTACGAGATAGTACCTTTTCGGGCCGTGATGACGACAAACATGTGGTCGTCACGGATGTTCTCTGCCAGTCGCGGCAATTCGTTCCAATGGGCCATGAAGGTATACTCTGCACGCACATTGGGATGGTTGTTATTGATGTATTCACGTATCAGTTCCATGGATTCGTTGCGCCCATGGAACTGGATGCGGCAGTCCAAGTTGCTCGCCATGCGACTGAGGCGCTCCAGCCAGCGGTGGAAGCCCGGTTCGAACTCGGCACGCGAAGGCACTGCAACCTGTATGCGACGTAACGTATTCAGAGGTTGTACAAAGCGTGTCAGCACAATCTGCCGATTCAGGCCATTGTACAGACTTTGGATAAATTCGCCCCAGAATTTCGGACTGATGTCAGTATGGATGTGCATACCCATGATAATCTCCGATGAACCGAATTCACGGAAAGCATGCTTGATGCCGTTGGCGATATTGGTAGCCAAGCGCACCTGCGTCTGCATGTGAATATCGCTGGCACTGGCGCGCTGTTCCAGATGTTCCAACAGCCTGAGTCCTTCTTCGCGGTGGATATTGGAGTTCACGTCGTCATACACCACATTCAAGGCCACGATACTGCGTTTCAGCTTCTGGTTGCGCATCAAGACAGCCAACTCCAACAGTTGTGGGGCAATGTCCGGATACTTCACACAAAGCATGATTTTCTCATCATCCTTTGACTGCTGTCTACTGTCGCCCGTACGCTGCTTATTATCCCTGAGAATGATTTGCTGTGAGGCACGCTCCGTCATCAACGTCGAGATGATGCATGTAATGAGTATCATGATGACGACACCATTCAGCATTTCGTCGTTGACCAGATAATGACCGGGGCTGACCTCTAAGCGCATACCTACCATCACCATGGCAATGGCACCGGCAGCATGGGCGCAGGTCAGACCGAACATCATGTTGCCGGCTGACTTCGGCAAACGGAACAGCAGACTCGACAGGTATGCGGCAACAGCCTTGCCAAAGGTGCCGAAGAAAGCAATCATAAACACAATCCACAGCATGTGAGGTCCCTCAAACAACGTTCCGACATTAATGAGCATACCCACACCTATCAGGAAATAGGGAATGAAGAGTGCATTACCGATGAACTCGATGCGGTTCATCAGCGGTGAGACATGGGGGATATACCTGTTGAGTATCAATCCTGCCAAAAAGGCGCCCACGATACCCTCTACGCCGATGGCCTCAGACAGGGCTGCCGAAAGGAACATCACCGCCAACACAAAGATAAACTGCATGACGGCATCAGAGTAGCGGCGCAGGAAATAGCGCGACAGCTTCGGTATCAGCCAGACGCTGAGGACACAGAACAAGGCGAATTTAATGATAAAGAGTATCCAAAAGCCGATG
>JAEEGI010014695.1_pt1 | contig 16427 bp, 17 predicted proteins | sample 8958751 | NCBI WGS metagenome assembly JAEEGI01 (sample SAMN16246545, study PRJNA631951) | gut metagenome | biome: gut microbiome; feature: rumen; material: KS-attached | host: Bos | place: Iran: Karaj | collected 2018-10
AATAAAGCAGGTCTTTACAGTAAGTATGAAAAGCTTATTAACAGGTACTGGATTGTCTTTTATCTGAGGCAGAAATATGATCTTATTTCCAATTATAAATGGAGCATAGAGGAAAAGAAGTTCTGGATGCAGGAAATTCTTGATAATGGCAATGTCAAGGCAGCTCTTAGAATATACAAAAAGCCCGAGATCACTGCGCAGTACATGTACTACATAGTGACTCAGACTACTAAAAATATGCTTAAAGCGGTTATAAAAAAAGTTAAGAGTTAAATTCTGTTTAGAGCTGTATAAGAAGCAGGTCAAAGTTACATACAACGCATTTGTATTATGAAAACAGCAGTTTATTATAATGCTTACATATTCATATACAGATAATCTGATCAGTTATGAGTGAATCAGTCCATAAGAATGGGTAGTGTTATGGCAAAAGTTGTGCCATGGTCACTACCTGTTTTTGATCTACAGGTTATAGTTCCTGAGTGTATCTCAACAATCTTCTTACAGATAGACAGACCAAGTCCGGCGCCTGATTTGCCGGAAGGAGTCCTGGATATATCTCCTGTAAAGGATCTTTCAAAAATCTTATCAATATTATCAGGTGAGATACCCGATCCATTATCTGATACAGATATAATAACATGTGTTTCAGATTCATCGGTACTTGCACTTAGCGTGATGCTGCCATCTTCCCCCAGATATCTGAGAGCATTGTCAAAAAGATTATTCAATACTCTGTCAAAATAATTAGGATCGATCTCGATAGTGTACTCAAAGCTCATAGGCACATCAAGTACAAGATCAACATCTTTGAATTTAGAATCCGCTTCATTAGTAAAAAAGAAATCTTCAAGATAATTGCCACATGGAAGCGGAACAGGTCTTACTATCGTACTGTTAGAAGATAACTTAGACAAAAGAAATATCTCGTCTATCATGTATTCAAGCGAAGCGGCTTTTTTATCGATCAGTCTGTAGAGATCTTTTCGGTCATCTGTACTGATTCCGGGAGTTTCTTCTAAATACTCAATAGCACTTCTGATAGCAGCTATGGGTGAACGAAGATCATGCGAGATATTAGAAAAATACTCGCTTTGCTTTTGATTTATACTTCCTAGTTTAAGATTTGATTTATATAGACCTTGCGAAAGATCTTCTACTCCAAGAGATGGTTCATCGTATCTTTTTTTGGAATGCTCTTTCATCTTACCTTATTTGATCCGCATAAAGTTAAGGATCAACCTTTCTTCTCATATAAGTTTGGCGGCATTTAAAAAAGCCGGATTTTCATTTGGTTTTAGAACATATTTTAAGTCACGTACAAAAAGCGGTCTTGATGATACCTTGAATCTATAAATGATAGTTTGGTTTTAAAAGTATAAAGGTCAGTTCATCTTGGAATTATGAATTTATATCCCTTGCCATAAGCCGTTTCTATGCAGTTCATAAGCCCGCCATAGCTTTCCAGCTTTTTTCTGAGGCGGCTTGCAACTACCATTATGGTTCTTCTATCACTTTCCTGATATATACCCCAGATTTTTTTGCCTATAGTTTCAAAAGGAATGACTATACCGGGATTTTGGACGAGCAATAGAAGAAGCTCATATTCCCTATTTGCAAGTATGATCTCGGTGTCGTCATTGTACAGAACTTTGCGGTCTAAAAGCTTGATTTGAAGAGGCGGATATGTTATCGTATTAGCTGCTTTTGTAATGTTTTTCTTTTTGATTTGAAGCCTTATTCTAGCTGACAGTTCTTTTAAGCTGTAAGGCTTTACCATATAATCATCTGCACCGGACATGAGCCCTTCAACACGATTGTCTTCAGAGGCCAGTCCGGACAAAAGTATAATTGGGGAGTCGGTATATCTTTTGATAACATTGATGGCGCTAAGGCCATCTGTTCCGGGCATCATAATATCAAGAACAATGCAGTCCGGATGAATCTGCTTAAGGGCAGATATAGCATCGTCAGCCGTCTGATAGGTATATACTTTATATCCTTCATCTGAAAGATGGTTTTTGTTTATCTCTAAAATATCCCTGTCGTCGTCAATTATCATTAAAACCATAGTGTACCTCACTGTGAAAATAGGTTTTTGTTAATTATATTATATCTGTTGGAGGAAATGAATGGAATTATCTGGGGAAAAATTGAATAAGGCAGCTGATTATGCTGAAGCTAATTTTAAGCTGATGTGGAAGCTCTTTTCCGAAGAAGACAGAGGCCGTATCCTTACCGGTATGGATGAAGTATCAGAAGATATCAGAACGATTGTAAGAGATTCGTACATAGTAGATTCAAGCCCTATTTATTGGCTGGAATTCCCGCTTATTGGAAATCCTTGTACAGACTTTTCTGTTGGATACTATGCTGATGAACTTCCTGAGCAGATACACATAGTTGGCGAAAATCTTAGAGGTAAAAAGGAATACTTTGAGCATTTCTACAAGTTACTGAAAGAAAATGATAAGCATAACGAAGTATGTCTTGAGTTTGATGTATCTGCAGGTGAGATAAAACGGCCATCTTATGGGAGCATCCCATATATGGCAGATGATTTTACCATTTCTGAGAATAAAAAGAGAATAATTGATAATATGACTCTCATTAATCAAACTGACAGAATTGATGAAGCAATATCTATCTATGATAAGAGCCCTGAATATTGGAAGCCATACTATCAAGGCGTATCTGACGTAAGAGAGAATCTCCCTATGAGGATCACATGGCTGCTTGGTGATGATTGCAAACAGGTCTATAAAGAGGATCCGGGGCAGCTCAAAAAAGATCTTGAATCGGTAGGAGCAGCTATGCCAGATACCACTATTGATCAGATGCTTGAAGTCCTTAAGCTTGAAGGAACAGTAGAATTGCAGATGGATCTGGCAAAAGACGGTAACGTTCTTTCACATATCGGTATGTGCGCTTCATCTGATTATTATTATCAAAGTGCTGATCCTATGAAGACTTATGAGGATTATTTGAAACTTGCTATTAAGTGGGGGATTGCGGATGAAAGATATAAATGCATTACTCCTGAGAATAAAGTCTTTATGATACCTTACTACGATGATGAGAAAGGCATGATACACAAAAGAATAACAATGGGACTTTATATTTTAAAGTTTAAGTGGTCACAAAATGGCATAATGCCCCTCAAAGCATATTATTTTATGAAGAGCAATAAGATGGTGTAAGTGAAGAGCTTTTTTGACACTGACATCATATGATATAAAAGATAAAGTTTTATTACCGTTTAGGAATGAGGTTAAGTTACAAATGGGGAAAATTAGACAGTATTACAAAAAGTACAAAAGCCAAAAAGAGAGAGGAAGAGACTATTTTAAATGGCTTTTGGGGTATACAAAGCCATATTTATTGCGAATAGCAGTTCTTATGATAATAAGTGTTGCATGGACTTATCTTGGAATTGAGTACTCTGTTATGTCTCAGAAGATTATAGATATGGCCGGTAAGGGATATATTACCAAGACATCGATAGTCGTATTTATGATACTTATCATGATAATGCTTATCGGAGAATCTGTACAAAATCTGTTTTCGGCCATGCTCAATGAAAGATATTCTTTTGGTATACGTAAGCAGGTATATGATAAGATCATACGATCTATATGGATTGGAACACAGAAATTCCATACCGGCGACATGATGACCAGGATGACTTCCGATGCGGGCAATATAGCTAATGGAATGGTCAATGTTATTCCTAATATAATCGTATTTTTGATTGAACTTGCATTGGTATTTTTTACCTTATACAAAAACTCCAGATTTTTAGCTGTTTCTGCGCTGTTTCTTACTCCGATAGGAATTCTTCTGGCATATGCTCTTGGAAGAAGATTAAAGAAATATCAGGTCAAGGTTCAGGAATCGGAGACTGCATACAGATCATTTATTCAGGAAAGTCTTGCTAACATACTTATTGTTAAGGCTTTCTCAAGTGAAGACAGATTCTCTGATGATCTTACTACTCTTCGTAACAACAGATTTCACTGGGTCTGGAAAAAGAGTAAACTTTCTGCTGCTTCTAATCTGGTAATGGGTGGTACATTTCAGCTAGGATATATGTTTGCATTCATTTATGCAGCAGGACAGATATCCCGCCATGAGATTACATTCGGAACTATGACTTTGTTTTTGACTTTATTTGGTCGAATACAGTCACCTATTGCTTCACTTATGAGAGAGCTTCCAGGAGTAGTATCTATTTTTGCTTCCGCAGGAAGAATTATGGATATTCAGGATATTCCGCTTGAGGAGCGTATAGAGCAGAGTGGCTTAGAAGGAGCTATGGGCGTAGCTGTTCAAAATTTGTCTTTTGCATATGATAAAGATTATATATTCACTGATGTAAATTTTGATATAAAGCCCGGAGATTTTGTAGGTATTGTGGGCAAATCCGGTATAGGTAAGACTACTCTTATAAGACTTCTTATGAACTTTATTTCCCCTTCTGAGGGCAGTATCAGATATTATGATGATGCAGGCCATACAATGGATCTAAGCGCTACAGTCAGAGAATTTGTGTCATATGTTCCACAAGGTAATACCCTGTTTTCTGGTACTATCAGGAAGAATATTCTGATAGGAAAAGAGGATGCTAGTGACGAAGAAATATGGCAAGCTCTTGATATGGCAGTGTGCAGAGAGTTTGTCGAGAAGCTTCCTAAAGGACTTGATACAGTAATAGGTGAAAAGGGTGTCGGTCTGTCTGAAGGACAGGCTCAAAGGCTTGGACTTGCCAGAGCTCTTATCAGAAAGTCTAATTTCATCGTACTTGATGAAGCTACATCTGCCCTGGATGAGATCACAGAAAGCCAGCTTCTTAAAAAACTGTCTGAGATGACACCAAGACCTACATGTATACTGATAACACATAGAAAGAGCGTTCTTGATTATTGCAATAGAGAATTCGTTTTGGAAGATGGAAATGTTAAGGTGAAAGACATTGGTTAAGCTTAGAATTGCTAATTTTGTTATACATTTTTATGGCAGATCTGAATACTTGCATGAAAGGTTTAAGGATTTCCTGTATGAAGGGAATGGCAAGCCTGATATGACCATAAGGGTCATAGAAAGAAAACCTTTTTTTGTAAGGTATCTGTATGATAAAGGTACATCTATAGGTGACTTTTCATTTTATCATGATAAGAATGTGATGCAGCAGTACTATAAGACTCAGAACAGGCTTGAAGTAAGGCTGGTAAAAGGAAAAGATAACTATAAAGAAACTGATATATATATAAGTGACAGATATAAAGGCTATACAGCAAAAGTAGTAGGCCAAAAGCAGTATCTTGAAATGGTACAAGGCCTTATTTTCAATGCTCTTCAGCAGATCTTCTATAACAGGATCCTATTTGAAGATGCGATGTCTATTCATTCAGCCTCAGTAATCTACAAGGATAAAGCGGTTGTCTTTTCTGCCTCTTCAGGAACCGGTAAAAGTACTCAGGCAGGTCTATGGCAACGAGAACTTGGCTGCAGTGTGCTGGACGGAGATGTTACTGTATGTCGTGAAAAAGAAGGAAAGCTGTATGTATATGGCCTTCCCTGGTGTGGATCGTCCGAAAAATATATAAATAAAGAGGTTGAACTTGGTGCTTTGGTATTTCTAAAACAAGCCAAGGATAATACTGTCAGGATTCCGAATATTCGTGAAAAGATAAGCTATGTTTTTTCTTCTACATTTTCTGAGTCTCTTACAGAAGAAATGGCTCATAGAGTAGCCGGTGTAACTCAGAAAATAGTAGAAAAAGCTCCGATATATGAATATTCTTGCAATATGGAGCCTGAAGCTGTGAGTACATTGAAAGAAGCTATTTTTAAGGACTTATAGTCCATTTAAAGATGATGATCATTATATTCGTTGCAAAGTCAGAATTGTTTATGTAATGAAAGTGGACTTATATTGGCCGAATTCTTACAAACTTGCAACAAATCAAGAAATAACGCCATTTATTCTTGAATTATCGTTAATTTGTGCTACTATAATTAACGTTCTTAAAATATTCGGAAAGGGGAGAGCGAGTATGAAGAAGGCATATGTTAAACCAGAGCTTAATGCGTCCATGAATGGTACACTTGAAGGTGTATATGCTTGCTACGATTATGAGACAAGCAGCAACAAGGGCAACAACAGTAATTGGCAGCCTTATCCTTGTCAGCCTCAGCCAAGATGCGGTGGCAGAGCTACAGTTTACATTGGATGGTAATAAGCTGTAACCGATCATTGCTTGTACAAATGTGGTGACAGGAAACTGTCACCATATATCATTTAAAAAGGAGTTTTTATGAGATTAAATACTGAGTTTTCAGTATGCGAAGTATCCGGACAGTCTTTCATAGTACCTACCGGATCGAAGCTGATGGATGTAGATAAAATGATGGATCTGAACGATACGGCTCTATTTATCATTAATTCATTAAAAGACAAGGATATGTCATTTGATGAGCTTCTTGTAGCAATAATGGATGAATATGAGATTGATATGGAGACAGCTTCTAAAGATCTTGGAGACTTTATAGATAGTGCCAGAAAGGTCGGAGTAATCATATCATGATGGAACAATCTGGGAATCGTGATGAGATGATTCATACAGATGCATGGATGCCTATCTATCTAAAGGGACTTAAGGAAGGCAGGAAGGTCAAGCTTACCCCCTTTGGATTTAGTATGTATCCCCTGCTTGTAGGAGGCAGGGATAGCTTGATACTTCGAGGTATAGACAGAGAGCTTAGGCGAGGCGATATATGCCTGTACAGGAGAGATAACGGCATATATGTAACACATTCGGTTCATCATGTGGATAAAGAGGGGATTTATCTGATTGGAGAAAGCCAGAAGAATATAGAAGGACCGCTTACAATGGATCATATGCTTGCATATGCTGAAGGATTTGTGAGAAAAGGGAAACTATATTCTTGTGATAAAAAATCATATAAAATAGCGCATGAGATTTGGATGATACTAAGACCTTTGCGTCCGATGCTGATTAAAATATATAGAAAAATCATGAAATATTGATGGAAACTAGTTTTGAAAAAAGTTTTCCTCTTAACCATAAACGTTGATATATAGGGATGGAACAAAAAATATACATTTGATATATATGTAAATACAGTTAAATATGTATCGAAAATGTGGAAACGGCGGAAACGCTGCAAAAATAACCAAAAATATGATTGTTTTTATGATAGTTAATCTGCTATTATCGAACGGGAATTGTATTAGAGGACTAATACACGTTAGAGGGATGAAAAAAGGGAGAGATGATATGAGAAAGTTATTATTGGTAGCTTCTTCAGGTGGTCATATGGAGGAGCTTACAAGACTTAAGAGCATTACTGAAAGGTATGATTGCTGCTGGGTCACTGAAAAGAACAATTTTCAGAAATATGGGAAGGTTGAGGAGATTCAGTATTACGTTCCTCAGGTTAATCGTAGGGAGATTCTTTTCCCTTTAAAATTTTTCCTTTTATTTTTTGTAGCATTTTATGTGTTGATCAAAGAGAAACCGGAAGTTGTTATTTCAACAGGTGCTTTGATATCATATCCATTCTGTCGTCTTGCCAAGATGATGGGCAAGAAGGTTATTTTCATTGAATCTTTTGCCAGAGTCAATGAATTATCTCTTACAGGCAAGCTTCTGTACAAGCATGTTAATACCTTTATTGTACAGTGGTCAGAGATAGCACAGAAGTATGATAAAGCAATTGTTGGAGGCGGTATATTTTGATTTTCGTAACAGTCGGAACTCAAAAGTTCCAGATGAACAGGCTCATGAAGCAGATAGAAACGCTTGCAGCCATGATGCCGGAGGAAGAATTTGTTATACAATACGGGCATTGCACCTATATCCCTAAGAATTGCAAGACATTTATGTTTATGGATCGTCCTCAGTTTGAGGAGTGCATTGACAAGTGCAGAGTGCTCATCTCTCATGGAGGAGTAGGAACAATTATGGCGGGTCTTAGAAAGAGAAAGCCTGTTATAGTAGTACCAAGACTTCATAAGTATGGAGAACATGTTGATGATCACCAGATCGAAGCAGCACATGCACTCAAGCATAACAAATGTCTGCTTATCTGTATGAATATAGAATATTTGAAATTTATGGTTGATAATATCGACAACTATGAATTTAAGCCATATATAGAGCCTGAGAGGAAGGTTGAGGATATTGTTATTCATTGTATAGAAGACAATTCTTCATATTCCAAGAAGCATTCATTAAACGGTCTTTCCGGTCTTTGGAGCAAGAACGATAAGCTTATCAAAAAGTCGGCTTCAACCCATAATGGATTATTCTGAGTGGTTTTTTACGTCGCTTATATTTTTAGATTGATCAAGAATAGTATACTTGATGTATTTTAACGATACGTCAAGTATATTTTTTATTCATAAAATCTTTACGCTTTGGAGATGCCGATCCGTCTAAGTGGGTATTATTATTTTAGATAATCAATCTTTTTATCTATGAATTTACGGATAGTAAACTTTATGAGGGGTTCCGGATTTAATATATAGTCATAAAAATCCCGGCAATGAATACGTCTGCAGATTATAGGCATTTCTTATAGTTCGTGGTAGAATTGGTTGATAAGAAGTGGGAGATTATTATGAATAAATATAAGATAATGATCGTCGAAGATGACGTAAATATAGGCGACATGCTTGAGGAAGTATTGAAACTTGAATCCTATGAAGTTACAAGGGCCTACTCCGGAACAGAAGCTCTTATGCTTTTAGAAAAAGGAAGGCCGGATCTGATACTCCTTGACCTGATGTTACCCGGACTTTCAGGAGAGGAGCTTATTACAAAGTTCAATGGAATTCTTACTATAGTATTAAGTGCAAAATCTGATATAGATAGCAAAATAAATTTACTTAAAAAGGGTGCCTGTGATTATGTTACAAAACCTTTCGAACTATCTGAACTTCTTGCAAGGATTGAAGCCCATCTAAGGCTCATGAAAGAAAATTCGTATCAGTCACAGCCACTGGATGAGGGCGTTATTAAGGCCGGCGAGATTATGCTGGATACTAATCTTATGTCTGTAACAATCGGCGATAGTGAGGTCAGCCTTACCAGAACAGAATCTGCCATACTTAATATACTTATGCTAAATCCTAACAGACCGATAGGACGCAGTACTATTCTGGATCGTATAAGTGAGTCTACGCCGGATTGTACGGAGCGCTCTTTAAAACAGCATATCTGTAATATTAGAAAAAAGCTCCAGCAGATGGATAATATTGATCATATTGAGGCAATTTATGGAATAGGATTTCAATTTCACGAATCTTGACCATATCTTGACGTTTTCTATACCACTTTCTTGACCGGAGGGTGGTATTTTTATAGTGCTGACGTAAGAAGAGCACTATATATGGTCTATGAGTAAGTTGGCGCGCTAGTGTATAAGCTCATTTAGATTATTTCAAATATAAGCGAGTCAGTGAACTAGTGCATAGGCTCATTTATATCAGATCAAATATGAACAAGTCAGCAAACTAGAGTAACATTATACAGATATTTGATATTAGACAATAGCCCTAAAGGCTGAAACTAAGCAGAGAGGACAAAAGTTTGAAAGTGTTCCACTTTCAAACCCAAATTGATGACGCGAGCTCCATCAATTTGAACCATTAGTCAATCGTTTCACTCGCGACATGAGGTTAATTATGGAATACGTATTTAAAGCAAATGGAATAAGTAAACAATACGGAAAGTTTACAGCTCTTTCTGACGTAAATATGGAGATACCAAAAGGTTCAATATACGGTTTTGTAGGAAAGAACGGAGCAGGAAAGACAACACTTATCAGGATCATGTGCGGGCTTCAAAAAGCTAGCAGCGGATTTTACGAGCTTCTTGGCAAAACAGCAGACGATGCAGATATTTCAAAGGCAAGACGCAGGATGGGGGCAGTTGTAGAATCCCCTGCAATATATAAAGATATGTCAGCAAGAGACAATCTGATACAGCAGTGCCTGATGCTGGGGCTGCCGGATTTTAGCTGTGTTGACGAGATTTTAAGCCTGGTAGGACTTTCAGGTACCGGCAAGAAGAAAGCAAGACACTTTTCACTTGGAATGCGTCAGCGCCTTGGAATTGCAGTAGCTCTTTGCGGCGATCCTGACTTTATCGTTCTTGATGAGCCGATCAACGGTCTTGATCCTCAGGGAATTATAGAGATAAGAGAACTCATCCTTAAGCTTAACAGCGAGCGGGGGATTACCTTCCTTATATCAAGCCACATCTTAGATGAGCTTTCCAAGATTGCAACTAATTACGGTTTTATTGATAAAGGGCATATAGTCCGCCAGATGAGCAGCAAGGAGCTCAAAAAAGAGTGTCGTAAGTCAGTACGTATGAAGGTAAGTGATGTAGGACTTCTTACAAAAGTCATGGAGGAAAAAGGTATAGAGTACAAGGTTATCGATAAAAGCACAGCAGATGTATATTCATCGATCAACTTTTCTGAAATTGCCAAGGACTTCGACAAGGTTGGATGTTCTATATTTACCATGGAAGAGCATGACGAAAGCCTCGAGGCATTCTATCTATCATTACTTGGAGGCGGAGAAAATGTTCAGAAATCTGTATGCTGATACCAGAAAGATATTTTTTAGCCGAGGTTTTTATCTGGGAGTCATAGTAATCCTGTTATACCAGATATTTGCAAGTCTTATAATCTGGATGCTTACCGTTTTGTTTATAAAAGGTCAGGTTGCATCGGATGAAATAGCTTTTTCTTTTACCAATATTGCAGTATTTGTAGTAACCGCAACAACGCTTCTGGTAATGCAGGGAGACTTTGAAGACGGATGTATCCGCAACAAGCTTATATCGGGTGTGAAAAGAAGAGATGCCTTCCTTTCAGTAGTGATAAGTGGGATGCTTCTGGGGGCGCTGCTTTCATTTATAGCATTTGTATCTTCTATGGCTGTTTTGCCTATATTCTCAGAAGGTTTTATGAACTATAAGGTTTCTGAGATAGCAGATTACTGGCTTATTATCACCTTATCATGTATGGCGATAGGAGCTTTTTCTGCATCACTTATTATGGTGCTTGGTGGAAGTAAGCTTTCTTATGTAGTTGGACTTGCGATTGCTTTTGGACTTGAGACGCTTGATACTCATGTGCTTGATAAGCTGTATCCGGAAAAGGGAAATTGTACATTAACAGGTTCAAAACTTTTATTATACAAATTTATCGACAGGTATATACCGTATTCTTATCTTTCAATAGGACCGCATTGGGATAGCGCCAGCTACCTTGCAGGATGTACCGGACTTATACTGATCTCGGTAATAATAGGACTATTGGTCGTTGAAAGGAAAGAAATACACTGATAAAAATAAAAAACAGATGATATCAAAAAAATAAAAAATATAGAAAAAGAAAATGATACCAAAAAGAACTTGATATCAAAAGAAAATGATATCAAAAGAAAATGATGTCAAAAAGAACCTGATATCAAAAGAAGCTAATATCAAAAGAAACTAATATCAAAAAGAAACAGATAACAATATTATTGGTATACAAGTCGATAACCATAAATACACATGATTATCCTTAGCAGGAGGCTTAAATGAAAAACATATATATATCCGGTATATATAGAATTCTAAAAAATCGCATATTTATCCTTGGATGCATTCTGGCGTTCGTTATAACCCTCGTATTTACAGCCAATCTGATGGGCATGACAGGACGATTTGAAAGAATGGGATGTGCCGGCAGGATGATATTTATAAATATAGCTATGATGGCCTTTTTTACGATATTTGTACCTCTTTATACCAACGAGGAATATCGCGATGGCACTATCAGAAATAAACTCGTAGCAGGTTTTTCGCAAAAGCAGGTCTATCTTGGTATACTTTTTTCACATATAACAGCGCTTTTGGGGATGACAGTATGCTATTTCCTTGCCGGAGTAATAGGCGGCGCAAAGGTAAGTACGCAGCTTGCCATAACGACAGTTATTTTATTCTTTGCCATGTGCGGATATATATCTGTTATGGAGTTTGTAGCAATGCGTGTGCAAAAGACAGTATTAGTGGCAATATGTGCTTTTGTAATTCTGAACCTTGCCTATAACATAGTTATGATCGGTAATTTCTTCCTTGCATTTATTCTAAAAGGAACAGCTTATACAATTGGCAGGATCATCTATAATGTTTCGGTATTCGGTCAATGGCTGATACAGGCAGGATTTGCTGATCCGCAAACAAATCCCGGGAATATAAATCAGCTTATAATTTCAGTTTTGATAGTTGTTATTTCAATACTTTTGGGCTGTATTGGACTTAACAAGAGAGATTTAAAATGATCTGCATTTATTAGGAAACATATATAGCCCATCGACTAAATCGATATAATTAGCTTATTTGATTAGTTCTTAAACTTCATATTCAAGAATATATGTTTATGATATACAGTCTTGATTGCAGAAAAGAGGATTATAAAGTTGCGTAGATACAGATTTGTTTTCATGATAAGTACGATGGTAGTTGTAGTTTTCATCGCACTTCTTTCATTTTTAAAATATACAAATGCCTTTAACGATGTAAAAAAAATTGATGGAATAGAGGATGTGGCACAGACTTTTGAGCAGCTTGAGATTCCGAAAGGTGTGAGAGTAGTTGGAATAGGAGAAGCTACTCATGGAAACCGCGAATTTCAGCTTGCTAAAAAGGCAGTACTTGAAAAAGTTGTAAATGAAGGCGAAGGCCGCTGCATCTGCTTTGAGATGGCTACTGGCGATGCAGCCATGATCAATGATGCAATACATGATAAAAGCTCCGATCTTGTACAAGTGATAGGAAAGCAGAGCTATCCACTTTATGATACTGATGAAATGGTGCAGCTTCTTAAGTGGATGAGAGATTATAATATGACAGTTCCCTATGAAGAGTCCTTAATGTTCTATGGTGTCGATATTCAGGGAGCCCAGACAGCTATCACCTATATGCAGGAACTTTGTGATGATGATGATACTCTTTTTACCCTAGAGGAAAAAGAAAAACTCTTATCAATAAAAACAGAAACCAAGGATGATTACAAAGCTGACAGAGATTTTTTTGATAAGCTGTCCCAGCGCCTTTCTAAAGAAGAAGGACTTAAAGAAAGGCAGTTATCTCTTGTAGCCAAGTGCGTAGTTCTTCACATTGATGCGCCGGATTATGATAAAGATCAAGAAGAATTTGGCAAAAACAGGGATATTCAGATGGCACAGCTTTTGAAAGACTATTCTGAACTTGAAGATGCTCGTGGTTATGCTCAGGTAGTTATAACAGCTCATAATGCGCATGTTATGAAGGGCGGATCCAGCGTGCTCCCTGCTGCAGATGATGACACTATGGGTGATAGGATAGACGCTCTGTTTGAAGGAAGTTATTTCTGCATTGGTACGGGATTCTATGAAGGAAATGTAAATATCCATACTGCCGGAACTTATGAAGAGAACTATGAGAGGAAGGATCACTTCTACGTCTCTGATGATCCATTTGCTTATCAGGCCAAGTTTTTTGAAAATGGCACATACTGCCTTGATTTCTCAAAGGTAACAGATGAAAATAGTAGTGTATACAAAAAGCTTCACAGCTACGTTTTTACAGGCCTTGTCGGTGAGGGCTACTCTCCTTTAAATGATCTTTTTAACAGCCATAGAACATCTATGATACTTGCAGACCGCTATGATGCTTTGATATGCTACTATGAAGTTACACCCATTGATCCAATTGATTACTAAATGAATTATGAAGAAAGGTCAAAGAATCCCTTTTGACCTTTTTTATGTCATAAAGACGTTAAAAAGAGCCAAAGGAGCTTTTACTAAATGAAATACCTGCTTATAATCTGCCTGATAGTTATAATAATATTGATCATGAAGATAATCGCAATGAAGCTATCGATCAAAGAACTAAGAGAAGACTATGAGGAGAGAGCCGATATTCATACCAATACAGTTCTGACAGTTTCAAGCAGGGATAAGGAGATCTTAGAGCTTGCTAAGACTCTTAATAAGACAATCGTTAAGCTAAGAGATTCTTATAACAGGTATGAACACGGTGATCAGGAGATAAAATCAGCAATAACCAATATCTCCCATGATCTAAGGACGCCTCTTACAGCCATAAGCGGATATCTTGAGCTTGCGCAAAGACAGGACTGCAGCCCTGAAATGGACAAATATCTTTCAATAATAAAGGGCAGAACCGAGCATATGAAAAAGCTTACAGAAGAGCTTTTTGAATACTCGATAGTAACAGGTGGTGAGATTACAGAAGAAAAGCAGGATGTCAACATCGGCAAGCTGCTTGAAGACTGTATCATGAACTATTATCCGTCGCTGAAAGCAAGAGGAATCGCCCCTGTCATAGATATTACAGAGGAAAAGATTGTTCGAAATCTCTATCCAACTTATGTAGAAAGGATCATAAACAATCTTTTCAGTAATGCACTTAAATATAGTAGTGGTGATCTGGAGATATCATTATCGGATGATGGCAGGCTTAGGTTTGCAAACTCAGCCCCAAATCTCTCCAGTGTAGACGTTAGCAAATTGTTCGACAGGTTTTTTACAGTAGAAAATGCCAGAAGCTCTTCAACAGGTCTTGGCCTTTCTATAGTCAAGATATTTGCTGAGCGCATGGACTGCGGTGTCAAAGCTGACTATATAGAAGGTAAGATAGTTATAGTAGTTGATTTTTGAGTCTTATCAATAAACAACTAAAGCTTCCCACTTGGGGATGTCGGCCCGTCCAAGTGGGATGTTTAAGTTAATAGATCCTATATACAATCAGTTTCAGGCACTGGGAAGCTCGCGGTTTAAAATAGACTCAACCTTGTCCCTGTTGGCAAACAAAGTACATCCACCGGCGTGGTCATCTATAAGAAGCCCCTGATCCTGAACATGATAGAACAAAGGGGACTTAAGCGCCTGCCTAAGAGATGTCTGAGCCACATTGGTATCTGAGTATGGAGAAAATGGGCATGGCTCAGCTCCGCCGTGGGAGTTGATATGGAAGAAACCTCTTCCTGCAGCAACACATCCTCCGGAACTCTTCTCATCTCCGGGGAAAGCTATAAATACCATTTCAGGGTGATCTTTGCGAAGACGGGCAATATTCTCTGCCATGATAATACGTTCATCTTCTCCGGGAGCAAGCTCTGTACTGTCATCAGTTACAGGTACGAATTCTACGAAGATCACAGCTTTGCAGCCAAGCTTTGACATGCCGCTAATGAATTCTTCAGAGTACACTTCATCAAGATTCTGAGTAGTCACAGTTACAGATGTTCCAAATATAAGGCCATTATCATGAAGAGCGTTCATTGACTGCATTACCTTGTCATAAACACCCTTGCCTCGTCTAAGATCAGTCTTTTCTTTGTCACCTTCGATACTTATGATAGGGATCATATTCCTGTGCTTATCAAAAAGTTCCAGATACTTATCTTTGATAAAAAATCCATTTGTAAAAATAGGGAACATGATATTTTCGTGTTTGGCAGCTTCCTGCATTACATCCCAGCGAAGGAGCGGCTCTCCTCCTGCAAGAAGGATGAAGCTGATTCCAAGCTCGTCTGCTTCAGTAAAAATACTGCCCCACTGAGCGCCTGTAAGCTGATCTACAGGAGCTTCGTCACTACAGGCATGATTAGATCTTGAATAGCAGCCTGCGCAGTGGAGATTGCAGCTACTGGTTATACTGGATATAAGAAAAGGCGGTATATGCTCGCCCTGATCCTCCAGTTTCCTTCTGTGATCAGAAGCTTTCTTGGATGCAAGAGCGAACTTTGCCATAAAAACAGACTCTTTCGGATTGGAAAGAGTAGCTCTTACTGCGTCATTTACAACTCTCTTTACACCATTTGTCATGTACTTTTGAATATCGAATTCTTCTTTTTTAGTGTTTGCCATGAAAATCTCCATCCTTAAGATTATAATGCATTGAGAAAAATAAAATTGCATAAAATATTGTATAAGATAGACTTAAGGAAATCAATAAATAAAGAATAAAATATTTCTGATCATAAATATAACAAAAATATGTCAAAAGTTTTTGCGATAATATGAACCTTTTGGCTTAGGCACACCTGTAAATGATGAAAAAAGTCTCTACTAGTGCTATTCTATAATCTGGTTATATTAGTAAACGACTTTAGAAAATGTTATATGCCAGTAATCCAGTGATGGCATATAGGACATTTGATTACTGACATAGTGCGTTTTCTTAAGCCTTTTACTATAGCAATAATATGACGTAAGGGTCAAAAGTCATTTCGATTCGAGCTTGCTCGAAATCGAATATGAATTTATGACCCGCAAAACATGAGCAAAGTAGCACGTAGTGCGGATTTGCGAATGTTTTAGGATTGTG